>Ga0213834_100033_pt1 | contig 286939 bp, 279 predicted proteins | sample SWPTP12_FD_160580 | JGI IMG/M metagenome (GOLD analysis project Ga0213834, IMG submission 160580) | Coastal seawater microbial communities from Marineland, Florida, United States - SWP TP1 #2 | ecosystem: Environmental > Aquatic > Marine > Coastal | place: USA: Florida | collected 2016-08-06 | reverse complement strand
AGGGATTCGTCGATCAGCAGCTCTTTGGTTGGCGACAGGTCCAGACCACGGGCGCAGATTTCTTCGAATTCTTCACGGTTGTACGCGATGCCGCCACCGGTGCCGCCCATGGTGAAGGACGGACGGATGATGCACGGGAAGCCCAGTTTCTCGAGGACCGCATTGGCCTCTTCCATGCTGTGGGCGATGCCGGAACGCGGGCATTCCAGACCGATGGCCTTCATGGCCTTGTCGAAACGCGAGCGGTCTTCGGCCTTGTCGATGGTGTCAGCGTTGGCACCGATCATTTCTACGCCGAACTTCTCCAGAACGCCTTCGCGCTCCAGATCCAATGCGCAGTTCAGGGCGGTTTGGCCGCCCATGGTTGGCAGCAGTGCGTCCGGACGCTCTTTCTCGATGATCTTGGCGACGGTCGCCCACTTGATCGGCTCGATGTAAGTGGCGTCGGCCATGGCCGGGTCGGTCATGATGGTGGCCGGGTTGGAGTTCACCAGGATGACGCGGTAACCCTCTTCGCGCAGTGCCTTGCAGGCCTGGGCGCCGGAGTAGTCGAATTCACAGGCCTGGCCGATCACGATCGGGCCAGCGCCAAGAATCAGGATGCTTTTAATGTCTGTACGTTTTGGCATGGGTTGTCACTCGAATCCTGTGTCAGTCGGCAAGCCGTCTTGAACATTCTCTGAGGTGGCCGGGCGGGCGTTCGGATTGGGTCCGGCTCGCCGCAGCCACCTGCTCGCTACAGTCGCAAGTCAGCCGCTCAGCGGCGCTTGGCCATGGCTGTGATAAAGCGATCAAACAGCGGCGCGACGTCGTTAGGGCCCGGGCTCGCTTCAGGGTGACCCTGGAAGCTGAACGCGTCCTTGTCGGTGCGCTCGATACCTTGCAGGGTGCCGTCGAACAGCGATTTGTGGATCGCGCGAACGTTGCCTGGCAGGGTGGCTTCATCTACCGCAAAACCGTGGTTCTGGCTGGTGATCATGACCACGCCGGTGTCCAGATCCTGGACCGGGTGGTTGGCGCCGTGGTGGCCGTGACCCATCTTGACGGTCTTGGCACCGGAGGCCAAGGCCAGCAGTTGATGACCCAGGCAGATGCCAAACACCGGAATCTCGGTCTGCAGCACGTCCTTGATCGCCTGGATCGCGTAGTCGCAAGGCTCAGGATCGCCCGGGCCATTGGACAGGAACACGCCATCCGGATTCAGCGCCAGCACTTCGCTGGCCGGGGTCTGGGCAGGCACCACGGTCACGCGGCAGCCGCGCTCGACGAGCATGCGCAGGATGTTGGTCTTGACGCCGTAGTCGTAGGCCACGACGTTGTACGGCAGGTCGGCGGCAGCGATTTCCGGATGGCTGTCGGTTTTCAGGCTCCAGACGCTGGAGCGCCATTCGTAGCGTTCCTTGGTGCTGACTTCTTTCGCCAGATCCATGCCCTTGAGGCCCGGGAAGCCGCGAGCAGCAGCGATGGCGGCTTCTTCGGAAATGTTGTCACCGGCCATGATGCAGCCGTTCTGTGCGCCTTTCTCACGCAGGATGCGGGTCAGGCGACGGGTGTCGATGCCGGCGATGGCGACGACGTTGTTGGCTTTCAGATAGTCGGCCAGGGACATCTTGTTACGCCAGTTGCTCGCTACCAGTGGCAGGTCACGAATCACCAGGCCCGCCGACCATACGCGATCGGACTCGGCGTCTTCCGGCGTGGTGCCGGTGTTGCCGATGTGAGGGTAAGTCAAAGTGACGATTTGCTGGGCATAGGAAGGATCGGTAAGGATTTCCTGATAGCCGGTCATTGCGGTGTTGAACACCACCTCACCAACGGTTTGACCGTCGGCTCCAATGGCTTCGCCGCGAAAAATGCTGCCATCAGCAAGGGCGAGTATGGCTGGCTTAGTCAAGAAGACCTCCCGTAATAAAGCCTGAAAGGGCGATCGCAGGTTGTAAAAAAGCGGAATGACGTATTGACACGTCACCCCGCTTTTTTTCATCGAATTATCTGCGCGCTTTTAGTGGACACACTAAAGCTGTAGCTTACAGAAAAATGCTTTTTTAATCCACCGCTAAAACGCCTTCAAGGCAGGGGAATGCGACAGGACATCGCGTAGCGGTTAAAAACTGCGGGCAGGATACAGGGAAAACCCCTGCTCCGCCCGCTTTGTTGCGTTTATTGCCGGTACTGCGCAGGGGAAATCAGTGCAGATCGAGCACGTCTTGCATGTCGTACAGACCCGCCGCCTTGCCATCGAGCCACAATGCCGCACGCACCGCGCCTTTGGCGAAGGTCATGCGGCTAGACGCCTTGTGGGAGATTTCCAGACGCTCACCTTCGGCTGCGAACAGCACCGTGTGATCGCCCACCACATCACCACCGCGAACCGTGGCAAAGCCGATGGTCTCGCGCTCACGCACGCCGGTGTAGCCTTCACGCCCGTAGACCGCGACCTTGTTCAGGTCGCGCCCCAGCGCATTGGCCACCACTTCGCCCATGCTCACCGCCGTACCCGAAGGCGCGTCGACCTTGTTGCGGTGGTGCGCTTCGATGATCTCGATGTCGGCATCTTCGCCCATCACTCGCGCCGCCAGATCGAGCAGCTTGAACGACAGGTTCACGCCTACGCTGAAGTTGGAGGCGAAGACGATCGGGATGTCCTTGCTGGCCTCGAGCAGGGTGTGTTTCTGCTCGGCGTTCAGCCCTGTGGTGCCGATCACCATGGCCTTGCCCGCCTTGCGGCAGGACGCCAGGTTTTTCAGCATCACCTCAGGCAACGTAAAGTCGATCAGCACGTCGAACTCGTCGAGCACCTGCTCCAGATGACCGGTCAACTGCACCCCGATGCGGCCCAGCGACGCGAGCTCACCCGCGTCAGCGCCGATCATCGTGCTGCCCGGGCGAACGACCGCCGCGGTCAGCCCGGCCTGAGGGGCGCGCAATTGCACAGCCTCGATCAGGTTCTTACCCATGCGCCCGGCAGCGCCCATTACAGCAATACGTCGCATGCCCTGCTCCTTAGAGGTCGCCGAAGAAACGCTTCACGCCCTCGAACCAGCCGCTGGCCTTGGGCGAGTGCGAGCTGTCCCCTTCCAGAGAGGCACGCAGCTCTTCGAGCAATTCACGCTGACGACGGCTCAGGTTGACCGGAGTCTCGACCGCCACGCGGCACATCAGATCGCCCGCACCACCACCGCGCACAGGGGCGACACCCTTGCCACGCAGACGGAACTGCTTGCCGGTCTGCGTTCCCTCGGGGATCTTCAGCTTGACGCGACCGTCCAGTGTCGGCACTTCCAGCTCGCCACCCAGGGCGGCGTCAGTGAAGCTGATCGGCACTTCGCAGTACAGATGTTTGCCGTCGCGCTGGAAAATATCGTGCTCGCGGACGTTGATGACCACGTACAGGTCGCCCGTCGGGCCGCCCTGAACACCCGCCTCGCCCTCACCGGACAGACGAATACGGTCTCCGGTGTCGACGCCCGCCGGCACCTTGACCGATAGGGTCTTGTATTCCTCGACGCGGCCTTCGCCATGGCAGGAATCGCAAGGGTCGGAGATGATCTTGCCGTTGCCATGACAACGCGGGCAGGTCTGCTGAACAGAGAAGAAGCCCTGCTGCATGCGCACCTGGCCGATACCGCCACAGGTCGGGCAGGTGACCGGCGAGGAGCCTTTCTTGGCGCCGCTGCCATCGCATGGCTTGCAGTTGACCAGCGTCGGCACGCGAATGCTGACGGTGGTGCCGCGCACGGCTTCTTCGAGGTTCAGTTCAAGGGTGTAACGCAGGTCACTGCCGCGCTGAGCGCCGCCACGACCGCCGCCACCGGCACGGCCACCGCCGAAGAAATCACTGAAGACATCGCCGAAGATGTCGGAGAAGTTGGCGCCGCCGCCACCGAAGCCGCCGCCACCCATGCCCTGATCCACGCCGGCATGACCGTATTGGTCATAGGCCGCGCGCTTGCTGGCATCGGACAGCACTTCGTAAGCCTCGTTGGCTTCCTTGAAAGAGTCTTCCGAGGCTTTGTCGCCCGGATTGCGGTCAGGGTGATACTTCATCGCGAGACGACGGTATGCCTTTTTCAGGTCCGCTTCGCTGGAGCCGCGCTCCACCCCCAATACTTCGTAATAATCACGCTTTGACATAAGTTTTCTGCACTCTTGAGGACGTCCGACATCACCCTCCTGAGCGTGTCGAACTCGTTGAGCCCCTTTCAGGCCCGGACCCAACTCACGTCAATTCAACGATCCTGGTCTTGGTTCAACGGCCTTCGATCGACCGAGTAAAGCGGCACAACAAGCCGGTTTGCAGGAGCATCCGGCTTTGCCACGAGGCCCGCGAATCGAAGTGCGCGAGCCCTGAAATTTTGGGTGTTCCAGACACGCCAACGCGGGAGCAAGCTCCCGCGCGGCGACATCCTACCAGTGACCACTCAAAAAGTGGTCAACGGGCGATCAAGTGAGCTCGCGCCTTTTCAGGACGGGTCACTGCGCTCATCACTTCTGGTCTTTCACTTCTTCGAACTCGGCATCGACCACGTCGTCAGCCTTGTGCTCTTCCTGTGCAGGCTGTGCACCGGCTTCTGGCTTCTCAGCCTGCTCGGCGTACATTTTCTGCGCCACTGGAGCGGAGACTTTCGACAGCTCTTCAACCTTGGCGTCGATGGCAGCCTTGTCGTCGCCTTTGACAGCAGCTTCCAGGGCAACCACAGCCGCTTCGATCGCGGTCTTCTCTTCTTCAGTGACCTTGTCACCTGCGTCAGCGACCATCTTGCGAGTCGAGTGAACCAGTGCATCACCCTGGTTGCGGGCAGCGGCCAGCTCTTCGAACTTCTTGTCCGCTTCCGAGTTCGCTTCAGCGTCGCGGATCATCTGCTGGATTTCTTCATCCGACAGACCCGAGTTAGCCTTGATCACGATCGACTGAGTCTTGCCAGTCGCCTTGTCTTTCGCGCCGACGTGCAAGATGCCGTTGGCGTCGATGTCGAAGGTCACTTCGATCTGAGGCACACCACGTGGTGCTGGTGGAATCTCGGCCAGGTCGAACTTGCCCAGGGACTTGTTCGAAGCCGCCTGCTTGCGCTCACCTTGCAGCACGTGAATGGTCACAGCGCTCTGGTTGTCGTCGGCAGTCGAGAACACTTGCGATTTCTTGGTAGGAATCGTGGTGTTTTTCTCGATCAGCGCGGTCATCACGCCACCCATGGTTTCGATACCCAGGGTCAGCGGGCTGACGTCCAGCAGCAGAACGTCTTTCACGTCACCGGCCAGTACCGCACCCTGGATTGCAGCGCCCATGGCAACGGCTTCGTCAGGGTTGACGTCCTTGCGCGCTTCTTTGCCGAAGAACTCGGTCACTTTCTGCTGAACCAGCGGCATACGGGTCTGACCGCCGACCAGGATCACGTCGTTGATCGCGCCGATGTCGATACCGGAGTCTTTCAACGCGATGCGGCAAGGCTCGATGGTGCGGGCAACCAGGTCTTCAACCAGCGATTCCAGCTTGGCGCGGGAGATCTTCACGTTCAGGTGCTTCGGACCTGTGGCGTCTGCCGTGATGTACGGCAGGTTGACGTCGGTGGACTGGCTGGAAGACAGCTCAATCTTGGCTTTTTCAGCCGCTTCTTTCAGGCGCTGCATCGCCAGCGGGTCGCCCTTGAGGTTCATGCCGCTTTCTTTCTTGAATTCGTCAACGAGGTAGTCGATCAGACGAATGTCGAAGTCCTCACCACCCAGGAAGGTGTCCCCGTTGGTGGCCAACACTTCGAACTGGTGCTCACCGTCGACTTCAGCGATTTCGATAACCGAAACGTCGAAAGTACCGCCACCCAGGTCATAAACGATGACAGTGTGGTCGCCTTTCGCTTTGTCCATGCCGTACGCCAGAGCAGCAGCGGTCGGTTCGTTGATGATGCGTTTTACGTCCAGACCTGCGATGCGGCCGGCGTCTTTGGTCGCCTGACGCTGGCTATCGTTGAAGTAGGCCGGAACGGTGATGACCGCTTCGGTGACGGTCTCGCCGAGGTAGTCTTCAGCGGTCTTCTTCATCTTCTTCAGGATTTCAGCGGAAATCTGAGGAGGCGACATTTTCTTGTCGTTGACCGAAACCCAGGCGTCGCCGTTGTCAGCCTTGGCGATGGTGTACGGCACCATCTTGATGTCCTTCTGTACGACTTCTTCGTCGAACTTACGGCCGATCAGACGCTTTACCGCGTACAGGGTGTTGTGCGGGTTGGTGACCGCCTGACGCTTGGCGGACTGGCCTACCAGGGTTTCGCCGTCGTTGGCGTACGCGATGATCGAAGGCGTGGTACGCGCGCCTTCGGCGTTCTCAATGACCTTCGCAACACCGTTTTCCAGAACCGAGACGCAGGAGTTGGTGGTCCCCAGGTCGATACCGATAATCTTGCCCATGTTTGACTCTCCCGAAACTTTGAATTTGGTTGCCGCAACTGCGTTTACAAATTGCGGTAATTCTTTAAACCATGGCCCTTAGATGGGGCCCGTTCAGCTGATTTCAAGCCTGCTCGTCAATTGACGGCGCAACAGGCGACGGCGCTTTGCTGACCACAACCATGGCCGGGCGCAGCAGGCGGCCGTTGAGCTGATAACCCTTCTGAAACACTTTGAGCACGCTGTTCGGCTCGACGTCAGCGCTTTCCTGCATCGCCATCGCCTGATGATGCTCGGCGTTGAACGGCTGGCCGTGCGGGTCGATGGCTTCCAGCTGATAGCGCTTGAGGGTATCGGCGAACATTTTCAGCGTCAGCTCGATGCCTTCACGCATGGGGCGAATGCTTTCGTCGTCCGGGTTGGACAGGTCCAGACCACGCTCCAGGCTGTCGACGATCGGCAGCAGGTCGCCTGCGAACTTCTCCAGGGCGAATTTGTGGGCTTTCTCTACGTCCTGCTCTGCACGACGGCGGACGTTCTGCAGATCCGCAGCGACACGCAGAGACTGGTCCTGTGCCGCAGCCAGTTGCTCTTCAAGCACCTGCACGCGGGTTGCCAAATCTTCTCCGGAAGTCGCCTCGCCAGCTTGATCCTGAGTTTGCGTATCCGGGTTCTGTTCGTCAGCCATTGTTCTCTCCTCCAATTACGTCCGTGAGGCTCAACTCACGCTTCTGTCCGGCTATATGGGGCCGTAATTTTCGGCTTCAAGGGGTAACGGTGCAGGATCAGGCGGATAACCCTACAAATATTCCGACAAGAGACGATGAGCGCTGGCGACCTGTCAAACCACAGGTTCGATGCTAAAAATCATTGGCGACCTGCCAAATCGAGCTAAAGACGGGCATTGTCAGCCCAAAGCAAAAAACTGTATAAATAACCAGACAAATCGCTTGGGAGCCGCCCTTATGCTGGTGCACCTGTCCATACATAACTACGCCATCGTTGAACATCTCGATCTGGAACTGGATCGCGGCATGAGCGTGATCACCGGGGAAACCGGCGCGGGCAAGTCGATCATGCTCGACGCCCTGGGCCTGACCCTGGGCGATCGCGCCGACAGCGGCGTGGTGAGGCCGGGGGCCGACAAGGCCGATATCCTTGCGACCTTCGATGTCTCGGACATCCCCGAAGCCCGCAGCTGGCTTGCCGAGCGCGATCTGGAAACCGACGGCCCGTGCATCCTGCGCCGGGTCATCACCGCCGAAGGGCGCTCGCGCTCGTATATAAACGGCACGCCCTGCCCTCAAGGCGACCTGAAAGCACTGGGCGAGCTGTTGATCGACATCCACAGCCAGCATGAACACCAGTCGCTGCTCAAGACCGACACCCACCGTCGCCTGCTGGACGAATACGCCGGCGCGACCGATCTTGCGCGTCAGGTCCATCTGGCTGCTCAGCGTTGGCGCCAGACCCGCCAGGAGCTGGAACGCCTGGCCAATTCCGGCGACGAACAGCGCGCCAAGCACCAGTTGCTCAGCTACCAGCTCGAAGAACTCGAAGGCCTGAGCCTGGGTGAGAACGAGCTGGAACAGCTGGAACAGGAACACACCACCCTGACCAACGCCGAAAGCCTGTTGGGCATCTGCCGGCAAGTGGTCGAACTGTGCAGCGAAAGCGACTCAGGCAATGCCCTGAATGCGCTGACCGCCAGCCTCAACCGCCTGACCAGCGTGAACAACTCGCCGGACGCGCTTAATGAGGCGACCAACCTGCTCTCCAGCGCGCAGATTCAGGTCGAAGAAGCCGTGGGCGAAATCAATCGCTTCCTTGATCGCTTCGAAGCCGATCCAGCGCGTTTGCAGCAGATCGAAGAGCGCCTGGACACCATCTACACCCTGGCGCGCAAACACCGCGTGCAGCCGACTGAAGTGCCTGCGCTGCATCAGAAGCTGCTGGACGAAATCGAAACCCTCAACGCCAATGACGAGGCCATCGAGCGCCTGGAGCACGAGCTCGGCTCGTATGCTCGCCACTATCAAGAGAAAGCCCGAGAACTGAGCGACCTGCGCCATCGCGCCGCGCCAGAGCTGGCCCATGCGGTGGAGCATGAAATCCAGCGCCTCGGCATGCCGGGCGGGCGCTTCAACATTGAGTTGCGCGCCAACGTCGATAAAGAGCTGTCACCCAACGGGCTTGAGCAGGTCGAACTGCTGGTCAGCGCCAACCCCGGTCAGCCGCTCAAGGCCTTGGCGAAAGTAGCGTCCGGGGGTGAGCTGTCGCGGATCAGTCTGGCGATTCAGGTCATTACCGCGCAGACGTCACGCGTGCCGACGCTGGTGTTCGACGAAGTGGACGTCGGCATTGGCGGCCCTACCGCCGAGATCGTCGGCCAACTGCTGCGCAGGCTCGGCGAGCGCGGCCAGGTCATGACCGTTACCCACTTGCCGCAAGTGGCCGCCCAAGGGCATCAACACCTGTTCGTGCACAAGGTGCGTGAGAGCGAGGCGACACGCACGGCGGTCTCCAAGCTCAGCAAAAATGAACGCGTGGAAGAAGTGGCGCGAATGCTGGGCGGCATTGATCTGACCAAAGAGTCGCTGGCTCATGCGAAGAAAATGGTCGTGGCGGCGAAATCCTGACTCAGGCGCCCACAACGTCCTGTGCGCGGCTCAAACATCTGCCCACCACCAAAACAACAAAGGCGACCCTGAGGTCGCCTTTGTTTTGTTTCAAAAAAAGACTTACGCCTTTTTCTTGCGTACGTAGAGCACCAGATTGTGATCCACCAGCTCGAAGCCATGTTCGGCCACGATCTGCTTCTGAAGCTCTTCGATTCCTTTGTGAAAGAACTCGATCACTTCACCGGAATCCACATTGACCATGTGGTCGTGGTGGCCTCCGTCGGCCAGTTCGAATACGGCGTGACCGCCGTCGAAGTTGTGGCGAACCACCAATCCGGCTGCTTCGAACTGAGTCAAAACACGGTAAACCGTCGCCAGACCGACGTCTTCGTTGGCCTCCATAAGCGCCTTGTAGACGTCCTCCGCGCTCATGTGGCGCTGCTCTGCAGAATCGAGCATTTGAAGGATCTTGACCCGCGGCAGGGTCACTTTAAGTCCAGCTTTGCGTAGTTCGCTATTTTCAACCATGGTCAGCTTTCTCGCAGACGCTGCTTCGCAGCTTCTCTTAATGCAGGTATGATCGGGGTTTACGTTGTCCCAGCCAAGATAGTGGAAGTCGCCCACCGATGCAAAACACCAAGCTCTTGCTAACCAGTTTCACCTTCGTGGGACTGCTCGCACTCGCCGGTTGTTCATTCCCCGGGGTTTATAAAATCGACATCCAACAGGGCAATGTCGTCACGCAAGACATGATAGACCAGTTACGCCCGGGAATGACCCGACGGCAAGTACGGTTTATCATGGGCAACCCCTTGTTGACCGACACGTTCCACCCTGATCGCTGGGACTACCTGTACAGCCTTCAGCCAGGTGGCGGTGAACGCCAGCAGGAACGCATCAGCCTGATCTTCAATGGCAACGATCAGCTGGCGAGCCTTTCCGGTGACTTCAAGCCGGGTGTGAGCCGCGACGAGGCGATCCTCGGCAAACCGAGCGACACCAACGTCACCCCCGAAAACAAAGGGGATCAGCCTCAGAAGGAAGCCCCGCCCAAGCCAGGCTCTCTGCTCGAGCAGATCCAGAACGACGTCGACAAGGTCGAAACCGTTCCGGTCCCGACTCAGGAACCACTGGACACCAGTCCGCAGTGATCCTGTCTGCCGCCTTGTGCGGCAGCCTAAAAAAAGCCCGGCAATGCCGGGCTTTTTTGCGTCTGGACAATCGAGGCGATGAAAAACTTAAATCGATTTCTGCTGCTTTTTGGCCAGCGCCGCTTTCTCTGCGCGCAAACGTCGAACCTCTTTCGGGTCAGCGAGCAGCGGTCGGTAGATCTCAACCCGGTCGCCCTCCTCCAGAACGCGCAGTTGAGGATCGGTAACGACCTTGCCAAACACTCCCAGCGCAGAGTGGGCCAGGTCCAGCCCGTCGACGTTCTGCGCGATACCTGAAGCCTCTGCTGCAGCGAACACTGTCGTTCCCGCAGGCACATCGAGCGCGATCAGCGTCTGCTGCTCGGCCGTGGCGTACACCACTTCGACGCGAATCATCGGCTCAGCCATACAGCTCTTTGGCTCGTTGGCAGAACGCGTCGACCAGGGTGTTGGCGGCCTGATTGAACAGCGGCCCCAGGGTCGCGCGGACGATCGATCCCGAGTAGTCGAACGACAAGTCCAGGCTGATCTTGCAGGCCTTCTCGTTCAGCGCCTTGAAGGTCCACACGCCGTGCAGCTGGCTGAACGGCCCCTCTTCAAGGTTCATCTCGATGATCTGCCCTGGGGTCAGGGTATTGCGAGTCACAAAATGCTGGCTCAACCCGCCCTTGGCCACCTCGACCCGCGCACGCATGCTGGTCTCGCTGTGTTCGAGCACCGTGGTCCCGGAGCACCACGGCAAGAACTCCGAGTAGCGGGAGACGTCGTTGACCAGGTCGTACAGCGCCTTGGCCGGATACGGCAACAGGGCCGAACGTTGAATATGCGTAGTCATGTCAGCGTTATTTCCAAAGCTGAGCGGCAAAGACAATCAGAATGCCGATCGGCGCCACATAGCGCATCAAAAAGAACGTCAGAGCGAACAGGACCGGGCTGCGTACCGACAACTCGTCACGCACCGCCTCGCGCCCCATCACCCAACCCGCGAAAATCACAAAGCACAGACCGCCCAAGGGCAGCATGATCCGCGACGTGAAGAAATCAATCACGCCAAAGAAATCCAGGCCCGCGGTCGCGCCCCATTGATAGAGGTGAAACGCGCCGCCTTCGTTCACGAAAAACTTGGCCTGCTTCCAGATGTTGAAGGAGAAGACAGTGCCCAGGCCGACGAACCAGCAAATGAACGACAGCCAGAACGTCACCCAGCCGCGACGCACTTTGGTGCGCTCGACCAGGTAGGCAACCATCGGCTCTAGCAGCGAGATCGCCGAACTCCAGGCCGCGACCGCCACCAATATAAAGAACACCACGCCCATGACCGTGCCGAAAGCCACGTTACCAAATGCGTACGGCAAGGTAACGAACATCAGGCCCGGCCCTTCGCTCGGGTTAAGGCCCGCCGCGAACACAATCGGAAACAATGCCAGACCGGCGAGCAACGAAACGAAGGTGTCCAGCAACGCGACGCCAACGACGGTTGCACTGATCGACGCCTCCTTGGTCATGTAGGCGCCGTAGATCATGATCGAACCGACGCCCACGCTCAGGGAGAAGAACGCATGCCCCATCGCCGGCAGCAAACCTTCCATGACCTGCCCGGGCTTGAAGTCGAACATGAAATGCACGCCCTCCATGAAGTGCCCGGTGGTCAGGCTGTAGCCCAGCAGGATCACCATCAGCACGAACAGCAGCGGCATCAGAATACGCAAGCTGCGCTCCAGCCCCGCGTTCACGCCCTTGGCAATGGTGATCGCCGACAGCACCATGAACAGCGTGTGCCAGGCCACGAGACGCCAAGGGTCGGCAATCATCTCACCGAAGAACGCGCCCACGCCGTCAGGGGTGACGGCCTGGAAATCGCCCTTGCCGACGTCAAGGATGTACTCCAGCGACCAGCCGCCGACGACACTATAAAAAGAAAGAATCAGCAGCGCGGTGATCATCCCCGCGAACGCACCCCACGACCATTTGCCGGAGTGACCTGCCTCGCGCGCCAGTACCTTCAGGGCGTTGGCCGGGCTTTGTCGGGCGCGACGACCGATCAGCGTCTCGGCCATCATCACTGGAATGCCGATCAGCGCGATGCACGCCAGGAACACCAGCACGAACGCGCCGCCGCCATAAACGCCGACCATGTAGGGGAATTTCCATATACTGCCCAACCCCACGGCCGAGCCGGTGGCGGCCAGGATGAATACCCAGCGACTCGCCCAGCTACCGTGAACCGAAACCTTGTCCGTCGACATCGTTGACACGCCCAACACGCAAAAAAGAGCGCGCATTGTCCGGGATTCACTCAGCGTGCTCAAGCACACAGGTCACCTCAACGCCCCATAGCGGAGAGCGCCGTTGATCCCTATAATGCGTCGCCTATGGCCAAGCTCAAGAAACATCCCACAGGGACCATCGCGCAGAACAAGAAGGCGCGACACGATTACTTCATCGAACACAAATTCGAGGCCGGTCTGGTCCTGTCCGGTTGGGAAGTAAAAAGCCTGCGTGCCAACAAGGTGCAGCTGGTGGACAGTTACGTGCTGCTCAAGGACGGCGAGGCATGGCTGATGGGCTGCCATATCACGCCGCTGACGACTGCCAGCACTCACGTCATCGCTGACCCGACACGCACCCGTAAACTGCTGCTCAACAAGCGCGAGCTGGAACGGCTCAACGCCTCCGTTGCGCAAAAAGGCTACACCGCCGTCGCCCTCTCCGTTTATTGGAAGGCACACCTGATCAAGTGCGAAATCGCGCTGGGCAAAGGCAAGAAGGAATACGACAAGCGCGACACCGAGCGGGTCCGCGACTCCGATCGCGAGCTACAGCGCGCTGTGCGCAACAAGGGCAAGGAAGACTAGTCCTCCTCGACAGCGTATGGCTCTGGCCGGACGCAATCCTTGTGGGAGCCGGCTTGCTGGCGAAGGCGACAGGTCAGTTGCTGATGCGTTGACTGATCCGCCACTTTCGCCAGCAAGCCGGCTCCCACAGGGTTAGTCGACACCCCTTCTCAAATCCCGTTACGCCGCTCGGCCCTGGCCGTGCGCTGCACCTGCTGGCGCACTTCTTCCAGCACCTCCTGCACATACAGCAGATGCCGGCTGGAGACCTCACGGGCATCGTCTGCCCGACCTTCGATAATCGCCTGATACAACTCACGGTGCTGATTGATCAGCATGTCGCGGGTTTCTGCGCGCTGCTTGTACATGCCGCCAATGTTGGTCACGACGTTGCGCTTGAGCAGGTCGAACAACCCGCGAATGGTGTGCAGCAGCACCGCGTTATGGCTGGCCTCGGCAATCGCCAAGTGGAAGTTCGCATCGGCCGCGCCCTCTTCCGCACGGCTCACTTCATCGACCCGGCTGTAGCAATCCTGCAAAGCATCGAAGGCTTCGCGCAGGCGCGTGCGGTCGACGTCGGTGGCGCGAATGGCGGCGTAATACGCACATGACGCTTCCAGCGTGTGACGAAATTCCAGCAGGTCGCGCTGCGCCTCGGGGCTGCTTTCCAGCAGATGCAGCAGCGGGTCGCTGAAGGTCGAGCCCAGATTCTCGACCACGTAATTGCCACCGCCCTGACGGCTGACCAACAGGCCCTTGGCCGTCAGCTTCTGAATGGCCTCGCGCAGCGAAGGGCGCGACACACCGAACTGCTCGGCCAGCGCGCGTTCGGCAGGCAAGCGCCCGCCCGCTCTGAGCGTGCCCTCAAGAATCATGCGTTCGAGCTGTTCGACAATATCGTCAGACAAACGGCGCTGACGCACCTGATCAAAGCCCATACCCCTTCACTCCACATCCCCGGCTGCCCCCGCCCGACATCACAGGGGGCGCATATTCTCGCTGATTGTGACCGGACATTCACCCGGCAGATGCAGGGCAAATCAGCGCTTCAGAGAAAAACCGGAATCACTGCTACAAAAGTTTTAGCGCCACAAATTGACACACCAACGCCAAGGCTTTTAACCTAGCGCCAAGACATTGTAAATTGGTATTACCAATTTACAGATGCCGGCGACGAGTGGATACCCCCACGACACGCCGCAAGCGCTTCGCGACGGCGGGAACGCTTGAGCTGGTGAGCTGTGCGATTCGTTCGTCAGCACCGGCAGGAGGACAGACAAGCAGTTGTCGCCTGCAGGCGCCGCGCACGCAAGACATGGACACCGGGCCTAACCAACAACAATACGGGGCCTCCTACATGCAAACCTGGCAACAGTTCTACACACCCCTTGGCAGCCTAGGCCTTTCGGCGCTGGTTGCAGTCATCCCTATCGTGTTCTTTTTCGTGGCCTTGGCGGTCTTCAGGCTCAAAGGGCACGTCGCGGGCACCATCACTCTGTTGCTGGCCGTGCTGATCGCGATCTTCGGCTTCAACATGCCAGCCGACAAGGCGATCGCCTCGGCGATTTACGGCTTCCTGTATGGCCTGTGGCCCATCGCGTGGATCATCATCGCGGCGGTGTTCCTCTACAAACTCACGGTCAAGAGCGGCCAGTTCGAGATCATCCGCAGTTCGGTCATGTCGATCACCGACGACCAACGCTTGCAGGTGCTGCTGATCGGCTTCTGCTTCGGCGCCTTCCTTGAAGGTGCGGCCGGTTTCGGCGCCCCCGTGGCGATCACCGCAGCCTTGCTGGTGGGCCTGGGCCTGAACCCGCTGTACGCAGCAGGCCTGTGCCTGATCGCCAACACGGCGCCAGTGGCCTTCGGTGCGCTGGGCATTCCGATCATCGTCGCCGGCCAGGTGTCGGGCATCGACGCGTTCAAGATCGGCGCCATGGCGGGCCGTCAATTGCCGCTGCTGTCGGTGTTCGTGCCGTTCTGGCTGATGTTCATGATGGACGGCGTCAAGGGCGTGAAGGAAACCTGGCCAGCAGCGCTGGTGGCAGGCGGCAGTTTTGCCATCGTGCAATTTCTGACCTCCAACTACATTGGCCCGGAACTGCCGGACATTACCTCAGCCCTGGTAAGCCTGGTCTCCCTGACCTTCTTCCTGAAAGTCTGGCAACCGGCTCGCGCGACCGACGTGCAAGTCGCCAGCACCAGCGGCGGCGCGGCCGTCATGGGTGGAGGTCCTGGCGGCTTCGGTCAGCCACGCACGACCCGCAAATCGCCGTACTCGGCAGGCACGATCATCAAGGCCTGGTCGCCGTTCCTGATCCTCACCGTGATCGTGACGATCTGGACCCTGAAGCCGTTCAAGGCGCTGTTCGCGGCAGGCGGGCCGCTGCAGGCGCTGACCATGAACTTCCCGGTGCCCCACCTGGACCAGCTGGTGATGAAGGCCGCGCCTATCGTCGCCAACCCGACCGCCATGCCGGCGGTTTACAAGTTCGATCTGCTGGCTGCCTCCGGTAGCGCGATTCTGGTCTCGGCGATTCTGGCGATGATAGTCCTGCGCATCGGCGCTAAAACTGGTCTGACCACTTTTAAGGAAACCCTGATCGAGCTGCGCTGGGCCATCGTGTCCATCGGCATGGTGCTGGCCTTTGCCTTCGTCATGAACTACTCGGGCATGTCGACCACTCTGGCGCTGGTACTGGCGGCAACCGGTTCTGCGTTCCCGTTCTTCTCGCCGTTCCTGGGATGGCTGGGGGTGTTCCTGACCGGTTCTGACACATCAAGCAACGCTCTGTTCGGCTCGCTGCAAGCGACCACCGCGCATCAGGTGGGTGTGAGTGATGTGCTGATGGTGGCTGCCAACTCCAGCGGCGGCGTGACCGGCAAGATGATCTCGCCGCAGTCGATCGCGGTCGCTTGTGCGGCTACCGGCTTGGTCGGCAAGGAGTCGGACCTGTTCCGCTTCACCCTCAAGCACAGCATCTTCTTCGCCGCCATCGTCGGCTGCATCACCTACGCTCAGGCGTACTGGTTCACCGGCATGCTGGTTCACTAAAGAGACGAGCGCCGGGTGCCGCGCGCACCCGGTCGCAACCACGCTCAATCAACGTTGCGAGACTCCATGATCATTTCCGCCTCCACCGACTATCGCGCCGCCGCGCAACGCAAGTTGCCCCCGTTCCTGTTCCATTACGCCGACGGCGGCGCCTACGCCGAGCACACCCTGCGTCACAACGTTTCGGACCTGGCCGGCATCGCCCTGCGTCAGCGCGTGCTGAAGAACATGTCCGAGCTGAGCCTGCAAACCACGCTGTTCAACGAAACCATGAGCATGCCCATCGCGCTGGCCCCGGTCGGCCTGTGCGGCATGTACGCCCGCCGTGGCGAAGTGCAGGCCGCTCGCGCTGCCGCGTCCAAAGGCATTCCGTTTACCCTGTCCACCGTGTCGGTCTGCGCTATCGAAGAAGTGGCGCCCGCCATCGACCGGCCGATGTGGTTCCAGCTGTATGTGCTCAAGGATCGCGGCTTCATGCGCAACGCCCTTGAGCGCGCCAAGGCCGCCGGGGTCAAGACGCTGGTGTTCACCGTCGACATGCCGGTCCCCGGCGCCCGCTATCGCGACCTGCACTCAGGCATGAGCGGCAAGAACGGCCCCATCCGGCGCGTGCTGCAGTCCATGGTTCACCCGCAGTGGGCGTGGGACGTCGGCGTGAACGGCCGCCCTCACGACCTGGGCAACATTTCCACCTACCGCGGCAACCCCACCGGCCTTGCCGATTACATTGGCTGGCTGGGCAACAATTTCGACCCGTCGATTTCCTGGAAAGACCTCGAGTGGATTCGTGACTTCTGGGACGGCCCCATGCTGATCAAGGGCATCCTCGACCCGGAAGACGCCCGCGACGCCGTGAAATTCGGCGCCGACGGCATCATTGTTTCCAACCATGGCGGCCGCCAGCTCGATGGCGTGTTGTCCAGCGCCCGCGCGCTGCCAGCCATCGCCGACGCCGTGAAAGGCGAGCTGAAAATCCTCGCAGACTCCGGCATCCGCAGCGGACTGGACGTGGTGCGCATGATCGCTCTGGGCGCCGACGCCGTGCTGATCGGCCGCGCGTTCATTTATGCCCTGGCCACCCACGGCGAAGCGGGGGTGAAAAACCTGCTCGACCTGTTCGAAAAGGAAATGCGCGTGGCGATGGTGCTGACCGGCGCCAAGTCCATCAGCGAGATCACCCGAGAATCTTTGGTGCGCGAATCGCTGATTCAGTAAGTGCTGATCCCTAAGTGAAGCGGGCGCCCGATCGCGCCCTTAGCCCATGCACGCGGCACGTCAGATGCCGCGGCAGATGAGGAAGACCCCATGACCCTCCCCGCCGCCTTCCTGGCCGATGTGAAGCGCCTGATCCCCGCCGACCGACGCTTCGACGATGCGCTGTCGACCCTGGCCTTCGGCACCGACGCCAGCTTTTACAGGCTGATTCCCAAGCTGGTGATTCGCGTCGAATCCGAAGACGAAGTGGTCACGCTGCTCAAGCTGGCGCAGGTCGACAAAGTGCCCGTGACCTTCCGCGCGGCTGGCACCAGCCTGTCGGGCCAGGCCATCAGCGACTCGGTGCTGCTGGTGCTGGGCGACAACTGGAACGGCCGGGAGATTCGCCGCGACGGCGAGCAGATCCGCCTGCAACCGGGGGTGATCGGCGCGCAGGCCAACGCCTGGCTGCTGCCGTTCGGACGCAAGATCGGCCCCGATCCGGCCTCGATCAACGCCGCGAAAATCGGCGGCATCGTCGCCAACAACTCCAGCGGCATGTGCTGCGGCACGGCGCAAAACACCTATCACACGCTCGCGGGCATGCGCTTGGTGCTGGCCGACGGCACCCGCCTGGACACCGAAGACGCCAACAGCGTCGCAGCCTTTCGCACCAGTCACGGCAGGCTGCTTGATCGCTTGGCGGAACTGGGTCGAGAAACCCGCGCCAACCCCGAGCTTGCGGCAAAGATTCGTCACAAATATCGCCTGAAAAACACCACCGGCCTATCCCTCAACGCCCTGGTGGATTTCGATGAGCCGCTCGACATTCTCAGCCACCTGCTGGTCGGTTCCGAAGGCACCCTGGGCTTCATCAGCGCGGTGACCTACGACACGGTGCTCGATCACCCGAACAAAGCCTCGGCTCTGATTGTGTTTCCCGATGTGGAGACCTGCTGCAACGCCGTGACCGTGCTGAAAACCCAGCCCGTCTCAGCGGTCGAATTGCTTGACCGGCGCAGCATGCGCTCGGTGCAGAACAAACCGGGCATGCCCGCTTTCGTACGCGAGCTGTCGGAAAACGCCTGCGCGCTGTTGATCGAAGCGCGCGCAGCGACACAGGCGTTGTTGCACGAACAACTGACGCAAATCATGGCCTCGATTGCGCATTTTCCGGTGGAGAAACAAGTCGACTTCACCGAAGACCCAGCCGAAAACGCACGCCTGTGGGCCATCCGCAAAGACACCTTCCCGGCGGTGGGCGCTGTACGTGAAACCGGCACCACAGTGATCATCGAAGACGTGACCTTCCCCGTCGAACAGCTGGCCATTGGCGTGCGCCGCCTGATCGAGCTGTTCGACAAGCACCACTACGACGAAGCGATCCTGTTCGGCCACGCGCTGGAAGGCAATCTGCACTTCGTGTTCACCCAGGGCTTCAACGACCCTCAGGAAATCGCCCGTTACTCGGCGTTCATGGACGACGTGACGCAACTGGTCGCGGTGGAATTCGGCGGTTCGCTCAAGGCCGAACACGGCACCGGGCGCAACATGGTCCCCTTCGTCGAACTCGAATGGGGCAGCGACGCCTATCAATTGATGTGGACGCTTAAACGCCTGCTCGACCCCAACGGCATCCTCAACCCCAACGTGGTGCTGAGCGAAGACCCGGACATCCACCTCAAGCACCTCAAGCCCATGCCCGCCGCCGACGCCATCGTCGACAAATGCATCGAGTGCGGCTTCTGCGAGCCGGTCTGCCCCTCGAAAAGCCTGACCCTGAGCCCGCGCCAGCGCATCGTCATGTGGCGCGACATCCAGGCCAAGAAGCGCGCAGGCACCGACACGGCCGAGCTTGAGCGCGCTTATCACTACCAGGGCATCGACACCTGCGCGGCAACGGGACTCTGTGCTCAGCGCTGCCCGGTGGGCATCAACACCGGCGAGCTGGTAAAAAAACTGCGTGCAGAAGAAGCCACCCACGGCAAGACTGCGGGCTGGCTGGCGCAGCACTTCACCACGGCCCTCAAGGGCGCGCGCTTCACCCTGCATGCTGCCAATGGCGCGCGCATGCTGCTCGGCGCGCCGAGGCTGGCGAAGCTCTCTGCGGCATTGACCAAGGCATCGTCGGGCCGCGTTCCGCAGTGGACGCCGGCCATGCCGCAAGCCGAGAACGCCATTCGCTTCACCCCACCAGTGGAAGATCAGCGCCCGCGCGTGGTGTATCTCGCCGCCTGCGTGTCGCGCGTCATGGGTCCCGCCGCCGCCGATCACGAACAGATGTCGCTGATGGACAAAACCCGTGGCCTGCTGGAAAAAGCCGGTTACCAAGTAGTGTTCCCCGAGGACCAGGACAACCTCTGCTGCGGCCAGCCATTCGCCTCAAAAGGCTACGCCGAACAGGCTGAAGAAAAACGCCAGCAACTGCTCGCGGCACTGACCAAAGCCAGCCGTGGCGGCCTCGACCCGATCTACTGCGACACCAGCCCCTGCACCCTGCGCCTGGTGCAGGATCTGAAGGACACACGCCTGGACCTCTACGACCCGGTGCGCTTCATCCGTACCCACCTGCTCGACAAACTGGTGTTCATACCGCAGCAGGAAGCCATCGCTGTCCACGTCACCTGCAGCACCCAGCACCTGGGCGAAAGCCAGGAGCTGATCGAGCTCGCGCGCCTGTGCAGCGTCAACGTGGTCATCCCCGAAGGCATTCATTGCTGCGGCTTTGCGGGCGACAAAGGCTTCACCACACCGGAGCTCAACGCCCACTCGCTGCGCACATTAAAAGACGCCGTGCAGTACTGCAGCGAAGGCGTTTCCACCAGCCGCACATGCGAAATCGGCCTCACCCGCCACGGCGGCATCGACTACCACGGGCTGGTGTACCTGGTTGACCGTGTGACGCGGGCAAGATCCGCTTGATGCATTCAAATGGGGAGTTTTTCGCCCCATTTGAATGACACATTCTGCAACATGGCTTTTTCCCACCACTCGGAAAATAAATAGAACCACCTCGTTCGAGGGCAGTCCATCTCTTTAAGCGCCACAACCACCGGGCGCTTATTCTTCTATCTCGGACATCGGCCCAATTGACCGGCCCTACCGAGTCCACAGGCTCAAGGAGATACACATGAAGCGCACAGCACTGACTGGCTTGTTTCTGACCGCTGCACTGTTGGGTTCCCCGGTATTCGCTGCTGATGATCTGTGCGGCGCGAACCTGCAGACCCTCAAGGATGCTCACACCTCAACGAGCACCAACATGAGCGCTGACAGCAAAGACGAACTGGAAAAAACCATTTCCAACGCTACCGATGCGCAGAAAGCTGGCGATGACAAGAAATGCATCGAGCTGACCACCAAAGAAATCACCTCCTTGAAAACCGGCGGTGACGGTTCCGACGGCGGTAACGCCAAGTAACCTTCAGCTTCTCCTGCGCCAGCCTTCGGGCTGGCTGGGTGAAGCAGCACGAGGCGCGGAGTCGACGTATCCCATTGATTCGGGTACACTCCGCGACCTGACTGCTAGAGCAGCAGAATTGGGGCCGATTAGGATTCGACGCCGGTGATGAAACTCTAGGGGCATGCCGACTTGGTAACAGAAGTCGTAAATCCACTGTTGCAACTTTCTATAGTTGCCAATGACGAAACCTACGGGGAACAAGCTCTCGCTGCGTAAGCGGCGCTAGCCTTCCTTCTGGTAGCTTCGGCTCCAGCAATCATCAGGGGATGCCTGTAAACCCGAAATGATTGTCATACAGAACAGGATCGCCGTGCAGTACGCTGTGGACGAATCGGCTAAAACTTACACAGCTCGCCCAAAGCACCCTGCCCGTCGGGTCGCTGAGGGTTAACTTAATAGACACGGCTAAGCATGTAGGCCCGAAAGCGGAGTACTGGCGGACGGGGGTTCAAATCCCCCCGGCTCCACCACACAAGCTATACAAATCAAGCACTTAGCGTTTTGCGCAGGTGCTTTTTTGGCCCTTTTGGGGCTGTTTTGGCTCCGTAATGACAGCACAATGACAGCCTCGGGATTTTCTCACCGTAATGCCATCGCTTCCGCCGATAGTAAAAACCAATGCGGAACCGGTTGACATAGTTAGCGTCCAACACTGAAGATGGCACCATCAAATTCGCAGCAATTTTCGCTGCTTAACAAGGAGAGGATACATGTCGATGACTTTCAGCAAACGTGAAGAGTACGATGGTCTGTAATCAATCCACGAACCAATTCGAAAAATGGAGGCCTACGGTCTCCATTTTTTTCGCCTGAGAAAAAACATATGGAAATGTCCTGTACGGTTTTGACAGCTGCTCTGCAAGGGCTAGGGTCGGAGATTCTGAGAAACGTTCTGCTTATCCTAGGCTTAGGTGTCGCGATCTCATCTGTATGGATGAGTAAGGTGATCGCTCGGAGGAAGCAGACGGCTGATTTGCTGTTTGGCAGCAGGATCGATGCCCAGCTTAGCGAAGGTATGGAGATAATCAGACAGCTCCATAACGATCCGAATGGCAACATACGTGCTGCTTTTGCTGATAAGAAGGCTATGCCTGCGGACGAAGAAGCGGCTCAGAAGTACACAGAGCAGAAAAAGAAATCTACCCTCATCAACTATGTTCTCAACCATTGGGAACGGATCAGCATTGGCATCGATGAGGGGATATACGACGAGCGGATGCTTCGGTACGCCAGCAATACCAGCGTGATTAACCTTTACACTCAGTCGCTACCCTACATCGAGGCCGTCCGAGAGCGAAGCCGTGTCCCGACTTACTATGTCGACATTGAAAGGCTTGCCCTGCGATGGAAAAGCATGCCGCTGAAGCCGAAGAAAATTAAGCGTATTACCTTTATCTGAAGTGGCATATGCCGCTGAACACTGAAAGCCTGCTCCGTGCAGGCTCTTCTATTTTGCGGCCGCCTAAGCTAAAGCACATCCTTGAAGAAGACGTGATGGACCAGGGTCAGCGTCTTCTTGGCGCCGGCCGCCCACTTCGGCGCCGCCGGCATCGTGGTCGCGTAGTAATGCGTTGCTCCGCCGGTCGGGTCCGGCACCTTCCCATCGATCACCAGGTCAGCAGCGGCACGACACTGCGCCAGCTCTCGGAACGGGATCTGCCGCGCACCGGTTAGGAACGGCTGATTCGGGTCGCCCTTGTTCCAGCAGCTGAACTGCCAAGGCTTCTTGCAGACCTCGACGTAGCCCTCCCCCCACCAATCCGGCTTGCCGTCATTGTGCAGGTCCATATCTACCCGGTTGCGAATCGACCAGGCCACGGCCACCATCCCCGCAGTACCTTCCCCACGCGCCTCGCCCCACAGGGTGCGCGCCAGCACATCACGATCTTTCTCCGTTACGGCCATTCACTTTTCTCCAGGCGAAAAAAAACCCGCTCATGGCGGGCTCAAAAAATTAACTAAGGGAATGTCAGCCCCTGGCTTGATCCAATATGTTGTGGAGCGCAATCCACGGTCTGCCATATGTGGAGCTGATATGCCGACATCCGGCTTGGTGTGGGAAGGGGCTTCCAGCGCTACTCATCGGCTGCGTGCGCAAACATCTGGTGCATACGACATGCCCCTTGGCGATCAGAAAAGCATCGTTCCATTCCTTAAGCTTGCTCTCCGCATCCATACGACGACCCTCATCACTTGTGGCTGGTGCTGCATAGTAGCCCGCACTGCATCGGTGTAAAACGCTCAAAAAAGGGTGCGAACTATCATCAAATGGGTGCATTACCGAAGAGGCAGCAGGCTTATTTGGTCAGTATTTTGGTATACGAGGCTGAGCCTCCTATTCGGACGCCGGCCCAGAAGATCCAGGCCCGCCATCGGGCAATGCCTTCAGCGCGCAATGCGCGATAAAGCACCGCATCCGCATCTTTTCGGCTGAGCTGTCCGCACGTGTAGAGCCAGTCGTGCACGGTCGCGGCGTAGTTTCCGTAGCCAGAGACCAAGGCGAACAGCACGAACAGGAAAGCGTTGTGCAGCACCTTGATGCTCGCAAAGTCGGTGGCAAAACCGGCAGGGACGGTGATAACGCGTTGGTCTTCGTCGGCCAGCACCAGCTCATCGAGGAGGACGTGCGTCCACTTGCCGATTTGTTCGGTTTTCAGCGTGGTGGTGAAACGGCTCACGATGGCAGTTCCAGCGGCGGCAAGCTCGCGATGAAGGCGTCAAGCTCGGGCTGCGGCTTCTGATTGGCCAGCACTGCCTTCAACTCGGCATGGGCGTAATCCCACACCAGCGAGCGCCAGCGGCGGAAAGCCTGGCCGTCTGCCTGGAAGCGCGGCACCGCCGGTTCGTCAGCATAAGAAATAGCGGTTGCCAAGCTGTCATAGCCCCGGTCCCGCGCCGCGCCATCGAGCTTGTCCTGCACTGCCCGCTCAAAGATCGAGCTCAGTTCCGCCTGGGTTGGGGGCACGATCGCCCAGCCGCGAATGACCCGATCGCCATCGCGGCGCAGCTCACCGGCCACCACTTGTTCACCAAGACCAACATCCGGCGTGGGGTCGAACTCCAACACGACATAGCCGAAATCCGAGAGCGTGTCCGATGTGAGATCTGGGGGAAAGCTGGTGTCTGGAAACGCTTCCTGCAGTTGGTTGCGGTCGATGACAGCTAGGGTTTCGATATTGGCGAACATTGCCGCTCCTTAAATTTTGATAAGTCTGATCAATCGGCATCGGAATCCGAGAGTCTTACTATTGTTGGGCATACGGCCAGAGTTCATATCCTGACACCAAGCATTAGCCGTTGGATATTCAGTCGAAGTCCAATAGTTATCATTAAAAAAGGCTTCAGCGCCTCCACCTTGAAATGCGGCAACCGTTGTTTGGGCTGGAACAGTTGCCGTATACGCAGGGGTATTTGGATCTGCATAGGTGTTGTTTGTTGCACCTGGACTATCGGTACTATTAGCAGAAGTGAACGGTTTCAGGTTGCGATAGCACATTTCGAGCTGATAGCGGGCAGGTATAAACCAGTCGGTATATCCATTTATTCCGCCATTATTATTCACCTGAAGAACAAAGTCAGCAATCGCACTAACCCCGGCACCTAATGCGATAAGAGCCGCAGTGTTGGCAGCCCCATCCCAAGCGCTCGCAGCAGCTGGTGTAGAAACCGCAGAAGTTCTGTAGTTGAGAGTATATGGCCACTCACCACCAGACTTCGGCGCCAAGATGACAGCGTATTTGACGCCGTCACCGCCTATCATCCGCCCGACGTAGTAACCCCCGCCATATGGGGTGCCTGGTATGGTGGGGATTGGCGCCCTTGACATCAGCGTAGCGGTAGCGAGCCTCATGTTGACGCCCCAACGCGGCCGAGCCATGCAGAACCATCGCCGTTCGTGCTGAATATGTATTCCACAACCTGGTTAGCCACAGGGGTCGCAGGGGCAAGGCCGCCTGGAGTCAGCCAGGTGATACCGCTAAACCATGTGATAGCTCGCGGAGTGCTTCCCTGTCGAATTCGCACCACCAGAGTTAATGTCTCTCCGCTCAGCGACGGCATATTAGATGTGCTGATGGTGGCATTAGCCGTTGTAAGGGTGAGGTCATAAACAGTAGCTTGGGCTAGGTTGAGTGTTCTTGATGCAGCTACGTTGGTCTCAATGACTTTATCAATATATTGGGTAATGCTGAGGGTGTTAGTCCATGCTGGGGTAAGGCCATCGCTGCCTGTGGTCAAAGGCAGTCGAAGTGGCCCCGGTAAGATGGGGAAGCTCAGAAGTTTCCACGCACCCCAAGTGCCGCCTGCATTTCTGCGCCACCAAATCAGATCGGAAGATTCCGAAAAGAATATCTGTGTAATTCGTGCATCGGATTGAAAGGCCCTGCCAGATACAAGCAATGTGCCCCAAGTTTCTCCCGGTGGCTTGGTTCCAGTGGTACCAGTTCCTGATATCGCATACCAGCCATTGGTTAGAGTTACCAGCTCATCAATGTTTGCGATACTGGAAAGGAGGCCGCCCGATCCGGTCTGAAAGAGACCTTTGTTATAGACCGAGATGTTGTCAACGTTGGGCAAGCCGATATCGGCCTTGTTCAGCACCGGCGCGCCGGTCTTCCCGTTCACGCTGGTGACCGGGCCGCTGGCAATGCTATCAGCCGCGTTTTTTGCACGAACAGCTGATGCCTCGGAGTTCGTCGCGCTGGTAGCTGCCGCCGTTGCGCTGTTGGCTGCCGCCGTCTTCGAGCTGTTTGCAGCTGTGGCTGAGCTGGCTGCGTTGGTCTCGCTGGTGGCAGCGTTGGTTTTCGACGTGTTCGCTGCACTGGCTGAGTTCGCCGCGTTGGTCTCGCTGGTCTTGGCGTTGGTGGCACTGGTTGCTGCTGCGGTTTTTGACGTGTTGGCCGCCGTGGCGCTTGTCTGCGCGTCGGTAGCAACCTGGTTCACCTCCACTGAGAACTGCGGCAGTTTCTGGGCAAAGAAGGCATCGACGTCGGTTTTGAACGTTGCTGCTGTCCGGTCAAGAAACGGAAGTGGTGTAACTGCCATTAGATAAGGCCCTCGATATCAAGCGAGCAGAGGTGGTAATCCGGGTAGGAGATGTCGATGTTGAAGCTGGAGAAGAAGCCGTAGATCAGCAGAGGCTCGTAGCCGGGCTCCTCCGTCCCGATGTATACGCACGGCGTCGCCCGCAGCGCCGCGAGCGTGCGATAGATCCGGTTGAAAGTGCCGAGCGTGGTCATCATCGTGAAGCTGCCCCGCTTGCTGTAGGCGCGCTGGGTGATCACGGTGTTGCCAAAAGCGTCACGCTCTTTGCGGCTGTAGTCGTCGATGCCGACCCGGGCGCCGTACTGCGTTTCTCCCAGATCACTGATCAGGCCAGGCTTGATGACCCCGATCGACGCCGGACCGCTGGTCGAAGTGACGGTGATGGACAGCTCTGCGCTGGCGTACTGGCCGGGGAGGTCTGTCACGACGATATCGGTACGCACATCGAGTTCGCTGAAGAACCAGTCGAAAATCGTCTCGATGTCGGTGACCTCCAGATCAATCCGCTTCTGGTAAACGACAGTGCCACCGGTGCCATCCTTCATCACCAGGTCGACATACCGCCCGCTCATCTCAAACAGTGCCAGGCTGTCGGTAAACCCGACGCTGAGCACATAGCTGAGCGGAGAGTTGCCTGTCGCCAACGTCCCCACCACATCGTCAAACGGTGCCCACCGGTTGGTAGGCCCGACGTCCATCCAGACCGGCGGGCTGCTGGTGTCGAGTTCGGGGGCTACAGTCCCTGCCCCCGCCACAAGCCGTTCGAACACCCGATGCACGCTGGTGCGGATCACCTTCGCACCAATGGCATATGTGGTCCCAGACGCCCAGGCGGGGTAGTCGTTTTCCGCAACGGAGGAACTGAGCATCATCAGGTCGGTGATGATGTGTGGCTTGATGACCTTCATTAGAGTTCCTTCGTGAGCATGGCGTTGCCGCCGTCTGTAACCCGGTCTACGACTCTTCCAAGCTTGCTTGCGCTGACGGCGCTGGATTGGGTGTTGGCCTTGATGCTTTCCAGCTCGGAACGCAGCGCACGTAGCTCGGCCAGGACAGCGCCGTTGTCGCCACCGCCCTGCAGCATCTCGGAAGTCTGAGGGGCAACGCGAACCCCGCTCGGCTCAACGATGTCCAGCACAGGGCCTCCCAAGGCGAACGCCGGGAGACTGAGGCCGTTCATCTGGTCCAGCAGGCCCGTGCCGTAAGTGCGGACTGCATCAGCATTTACGATGTATTCGCCTGCCGACAGCCTCGCCAGGATGCTGTCGCTGGTGCCGGTGCCGGGTCCGGAAATCAACCCACCTGTAGCGAAGCCTGGAATCTTGATCGACTCCCCATTCTGCCTTCCGACCTTGACCAGCTCAGCGATCAGTTGGTCATAGCTCAGCGTCCCGTTCTGCAGAGCATCGGTCCAGAATCTCAGGCCTCCCTCGTCCGCGTCTCGGCCAAAGGCCGCCTGGTAAGCGGTGTGCACCAGGCTCGCGTTATTTTCCCAGGTGTTGCCGGAGGCACTGCCCGCGCCAGTCCTTGGCAATCCGCCCAAGGCCGCCACAACTGCTGCATTCATGCGATTCACAGCGTCCGCGACCGACAGCACGGATGTATCCACGCCGTTGAGCGCATCAAGCTGCGCCTGCCCGATTGCCAGCTGTGTTTCATACTGGGCCATCTGGGCATCGTAGGCCTTCTTCGCCTGGTCGAGCTGATCCTGCAAAGCCTTCGCCGACTTCTCGGCATTCGTCAGTTGTTTGCCGTTGAGCGCTTCCAACTGGCTGACAACGTTCGCGGTGCGGCCCTGATCGCGATTGAAGTCCTCAAGCGACGAATACAGGTCGGTGCTGGTGCTGCTGACAGTATCCAGTGCATCGCTCAAGCCGCTGAAACCAGCCAACGAGCCTCCGGCCTGGGCAATCGCCAAAGCCGAACGCAACGTGGCCTGAGCCTGGCTGCGCAGCATCTTTACCGCATCGTCCGAGTTGCCGCGCAACGCTTTCAGCGCCGTGCCGAGGTCATTGCTGACGCCGGTCAAATCGGTGATGTTGGTGTTAACCGTGCTGAGCATGTCGTTCAGCGAGGCGGTGCGAGCGTTGTGCGCGTCGGTTGTCGCTTTCTGCTGGGCGCTGACTGCACGTTGCAACGCGCTGTACCCGTCTGCAGCCCCTTTCATCAGGGCGTCAGCAATCTTCTTCGCGGCATCGGTAGCTGCTTGGCTGGCAGCCTCAGCCGCTTCTTCGGCCGCCTGTTGCGCTGCCTTAGCCTTTTGGTCAAGCGTCGAGTAATACGAGTCGGCGTTTTGGGCCAGGCCTACCAATGTGGCGAACATCGCCTGTCCTGCAGCCGTCGTGACGTCAATGTCTTCAACCATGGCCCGGTAGGCAGATCGCGTGTCGGGCAGCTGCAGGCCGAACCCGGCGAATGCGTTCTTCAGGCTCTTGGTCAGATCGGCAAACTGCTCGTCGGCGGTAAAGAACGCCTGGTAGTAGGTGCTGACCGACTTGTTCAGCGCATCAACCTTGTCCTTGGCTGTGGCCGTGGTGGTATCCAGCTTGGCCATCGCAGCGACCATATCGAGGATCGCATCCGAAGCCATCAAGCCGGTGTTATCAAGCTTCAGGCCGTTGACGTTGATCAGCGCCAGCGCATCGTTCACGCCATTAAAACGTGTGAAAACCCCTTCAATAGCCTTGATGACTTCATCAGCGGTGGTGTCCCAGCTATCGGCGAAATCTGTGAACTGGGCCTTGAAGTAGTCCGGCAACGACTTCGAACTGACAATGGCCTTGGCAAGGAAGGTGCCCAGGACGTCGTCATAGTTGTGCTGCAGCGCTGCGGCAGCATCAGCAGCATTGAACTGCTGATGGATGTCCAGGCCCACGCCCGTGCCGTCATCCAGCGTTGCGCCGAACGTGGTCGAGTACTTCCCAGAGGTCTTGCGGACCTGCATCAGGTCGTACGCATACACATCCGCGCCATTGCCGAGGACGTCATAGAGCATGCCCAGGGTGCTGGTGAACTTCGCGACGATACCGTCGACCTGCGCATCCATTGCGCTGCCGTATTTAGGCGCTTTTGTCTGCCAGCCCATGACAGGGCCGTTGCTGACATACTGGCCGTTGATGTAATTACCCGAAGATGAGGTGCTGAGGTCTGCATACTTCTCTCCGCTTCCACCGAAGAGCTTGCCGGAGACGAACGAGCCCAGTACCGAGCCGATGGCAGCGCCTGCCGCGGTGCCGATTGGACCTACCAACGATCCCAAGTACGCGCCACCCGCGGCGAAGCCAGCCGTAGTTGCCCCACCCTTCACGCCATAGTTCTGGAACGAACTGATGACCGAGTAGGCGGCACCGATGTAGCTGACAGCGGTGCTCAGCGACGCCAGGGTGGACGAAGCATTTGCCGAAGCTACCCAGCTCTGCATGGCTGCGCCGGTGTAGCCAGCCTGAGTTCCGCCAGCGGCCAAACTTGCGGCAGCGCTGCTGGCAGTCGCAGACCCGGCAGTGAATGCGCCAGTAATCGCGGAGCTGATGTAGCTGGCACCGTTGCCAAACGCACCCTGGATGCCGTTCAGGATTCCGTCGCTGCCGTTCCAGCCCGCCATGACGGCCTGGCCGAATTTGCTGCCAGCAACAGACATGACAGAGCTTGCGTTGCTCAGCAGAGAGCTGATTCCACCCCCGCCGCCAGCACCCAGATCTCCAAAGAAACCGGAAGACTGAGCAGCGGCGCCACCAATCCCGAGCGCACTCGCAAACTGCACGATGATCGGCTTGGTGATCGCCATATGCAGCATTTCGGCAAGGAACTGGCGGAAGCTGTCTTTGAGCGAGTCCATGAAATTCCCGGACTTGCTGAGGACAGATTTCCACATGTCTGCAAAGGCGTCATCGATCCGATCAACTGCACCCTCGGTGAACTGACCCCAAGCGGTTGCCGCGCGCTGATTTTGTTCGTATTCGACGCCAAGACGGCCCAGCGCGTCCCGGTACGCGTCTGCTTTTTCCGGATAAAGCTCGATCGCTTTATTGAGCGCTTCCTGCTCCTGGGTGTAATCGCGCAGTAGCTTGGTCTGTGGATACAGGCGGTCGACGATACTGTTAGCCGCGCCGGCCTGTTCCAACGCTTTGTTATGGTCCAGCTGCGCCTTGGTTGCTTCGAGCAGCTGGTCATACTCTTTGCTGCCGTACTCGATATTTTTTCCAACGAGCGCGACCTGCATGGCTTTCTGCACGTTGAACGCTTCGAGCGCGTCAGCCCCGCGCAAGGTCGCGGTTGCCTGTGCCAGAGTTTGCGTGGCCTCAATTCGAAGATCTGCGATGTTCCTGGCGACGTCTCGGCGATCCTCCGCAGCCATCTGACTGCGGATCGACTCTGTGACCTTGTCGCGCGCATCAGCACCAGTCTTGAGAAGTTCTTCCTCAACCTTCTGCTGAAGGGTGATCTCGCGAATGCTCCCGATCCCAGCCAAATAAGAATCAGCCAAATCATTGGCGGACTTGGTCGAGATCGCCGACTTCGCGGTTAGATCTTCGAGTGCCTTCTGCTGGTTTTTGAGCTCAGTAGCCGCCTCTCTCGCCGCTGCGTTGCCGAGTTTCGTTTCATCCTTTGCTGCCTTGGTTGCAGCTTTGTTAGCCTCGATCGCATTGGCAGTCGAAAGAATCGCAACGCGGTCAGCTTCAGACAGATCCGCGTGCTCTGCTATGTAGCGGTTCGCCTCCTTGATTGCGTTACCGCCGTCCTGCAGGCCGGCAAGCTGCTTCTGAATGGTGCTGAGGTACTTCTCGCCCTCGGTTGTAAAGCCTGCCTTTGCCTGATTATTGGCCTGGGTAGCCGTCGTGTTTTGGTTAAGCGCGCCTGTCAACTCGCTGAGACGCGCCGTAACTTGCGCGGCGATGGAAGCGTTATCGCTCAGCAGCCCGGCTTTTGTTTCCCACTGACGTAGCTGCTCAGGGGAAATCTGACCATTGGCGGCGGCTTCACGCAGGATTGGGCTAAGAGATTGGCCAGCCGCGCGTGCGGCATCCATTTTTGCGACCAAAGCCTCAAACGACCGGAGTTGCTCTGCCATTTTGGCAGGATCAACCATCTCAGGATTAACCGGCTCGACCAGTGCGCTTTGAACCGATTCTTTCAGATCTTTATAAGCGTTCTCCACTGCCAGGGCTGCGCCGAGCTGCTTGTCCTTCCAAGTGTTGATTTGGGCGCGCTGCTGATCCTCGTTGAGCTTGTTAAACTCGGTACGGACCTGGTCGACGGACTTGCCAAGGTCGCCCAAATCACCCATCAGGGTCTTTGACTTGTCGCTGAAATCGACGAAGGACAGCGCGACGGCGCCAGCCATGAAAGCCAGCCCAACCGGACCGCCAAGCAGCCCCAAAAGGCCCGCCGCTCCTGTCTTCAAACCGCCCCAAGCTCGCCCTGCAATAGATGCGGCTGCAGCTGCCTTTTCAGAGGCCACAGTTGCGGCATTTACCGCCAGCGTTGTTTCAGCAAGGGCGGCCTTAGAAGCCGTGACGCGAGCATTTGCCGCTTGGATTTCCGCAGATGTGGCAACGGTAGTTGCGGCCAACTTTTGTTCCGCAGCGGCAAGCTTGTTGGTTACGAGTGTCTGGGCATCCAGCAGCCCACTAAGCCGCGCACTCGATGCGAGTCTTCCTTGCTCGCTGATTTGTGCCCCCAGGCGCTGACGCTCCAACGCCACCTCAGCTGCAAGCGTCGCTTGCGCGGCCTGGATGTTTCCGACTTCGGATAATTGCCGGGCACGGTCCGAAGAGACCTTCCCTTGGGCAGCCCGCAGTTCCAACGCTTGGCGCTCCACGATGGCCCGAGCGTCAATCTGCTTGGATTGCGCCGACCAAAGATCCTGCTGGGCCGTTTTTGCAGCAGCGGCAAGAGCTTTCTGATTGGCGAGCACCGCGGCGCCGGAAGCGGCTGTCCATTGCGCAAAACCTGCTGCAACTTTCCCGAGGGCAGCGTAGAGAACCGCATCCAGCACTGTGGACAACGTCTCGGCGTGTTTGGAGACCACCGCTACGGCCTCTGGAACCTTGATCTGATCCAGTGCTCGGGATGCTTGGTTAATTGCACCTGCGAGGGAAACGCTGGTACCGGACAGTTTATCTGCCTCGCCAATGATGCGGGTAAAAGAGGTTTGTATGCGCGTCAGAGCAGTGCCGATCGTGCTTTGCATCTGATTGAACAGCGCGTCTACAGCTCCCGCTTCAGCCTGCAAGGCTGCCACTACAGCGGCGGCAGTCAGCTTGCCGTCCGTGCCGAGTGAACGGAGCTCGCCCACGGTTTTCCCCATGCCTTTCGCTATCGCCTGGGCAAGCGCCGGAGCTTGCTCTAGCACCGAGTTCAGCTCTTCACCACGCAAAGTGCCAGACGCAAAGGATTGTCCAAGCTGCACCAACGCAGCATCGGCGGACGCGGCCGATGCACCACTGATGACCATTGTTTTCGAGATGGTTTCGACAATCCCAGCCACACCCTGGCCGCTCAGCTTCAATTCCTTCTGATTTGTAGCGATGCGCTGGTAGAGCTCCGCAGTTGCCCCGAGCGGCTGCCCGGATTTTTGCGCAATACTGAAAACCGCGTTTTGAGCGTCGGTGAATTCTTTGCTGCTAGACGTCACCAATTTGAGACGGTTTGCAACGGTTGTGTAGGCTTCAGCCTGATCAAAAATGGCGCTTATGCTTGCGCCACCCACGGCCAGCGCCAGTGCGCCTTTTAAAACCCCGGCCGCCGACTGCGCACTTTTCGCTGCACGATCAAATGCTGAGTCAACCTTGCCCAGCTGGGTGTCAATGCGCCCGGTCGCCTTCGTAACCGAGGCGTCAGCACGGTCCATCTCCTGACGGAGTTGTGCCGTAGTCGCCTCAAGCCGGATCAGCATCCCGCGAACTTCTTGCCCTGCCATGCATTTTCTCCGGACGCAAAAAAGCCGCCCAAACGGCGGCCATTAAAAAAGCCCGCACAAGGCGGGCTTTCATTTCAATCGTTGCTCTTTAACTCGACACGCTAACGAACTCGATTCATATCATCTAAATATTCTGGCTGGTTGTGACTAACGAACAGGCCGATTAGGTCGATACCCACATATCTTTTTCCAAGAACAGACGCCGAACCAAGCTCAAATCCATGTCCAGTATCCATAAACCAGCAAACAGCATTGTCTCTGCGGGCCACACCGGTCTTGTCAGTAAAGTCCACCCGAGCAAGAGCTTCTTTAACTTTGCTCATATCCGACATCAGGTTTTGCAGGCCCTGCTGCTGATCAGCATTAAGACTTCCACCATTTCGAAGGCCTAAAAACCGAACGAGGCTTTCCTTACTGGCCTCCTGTGGCTTGGCCGACACTGAGTTGAAAACTAGTGCTGAAGGGTCGATAACGGATGCTTTTACTACATCCTCACAGATCGCCCCCATTTTCTCCTCTACCGACTTACCACACCCCGCGACAAAAAATGGCAGACAACTCGCCACTAACGCTGTGCGCAACTTCCTCATGCATGACCCTCCCTTAGAAGGGAAGAAATCTACCATAAGAAATTTTTCGATAGCTCAACCACGCATCCCGCGGATCTTCGCTTTGAGACGCTGGCGTTTCTCCTCGGGGGTTTCTTCGGGCGGCGGCGTATCGGGGTCTTCTACCTTACGGAACGGGTTGGTCGCGCGAAGAAACTCGACTCGCGCCTCCCAAGCCATCAGGATTTGAGGAACTGGCGTCTCCCAGGCATCGCGCGGCGACCATTGGAGGCTGCCGGTAGCAATGCAGAAGATCTCATCCACATAGCTACCGTTGCTCGGGCGATTTACTTTTTTCCCTTGCTCGCGCCTTCTTCGGCGTCTTTCGCGAGCTCTTCTTCGGTCTTGGCCGCTGGATTCAGCAACGCCAGCAGGTATTGAATCAGCGGCGGAGTGACCTCGCCGATACCGGCTTGGTAAATCTCTTCCTCGAGCGCTTCAACCTCTTTCGGCTTCAGCGTCAGGCCAGCGCCAGCCGCAATGACGGCCACGGCCGCACCCAGGCTCAGTTTCTGGACTTCCTGCAAGGCAGGCGAGATACCGCCGAAACGGCGCTCGATATTCTTCACGGCCTTCAGGGTGAAGGCGAGGCTGTAGACTTCAGAGCCGATCGTTACATCAGTTGCGCCGTGGTCAGTCTTCGACATGGATCAATATTCCTAATGGTGGGAAAAATGCTGAGGCAAACGCCGCGAGCGCGGCGCTTGGGTGTGGCTGGTGATCGCGAAATCAGGTCGCCGGGGCTTCCTGCTCGTAAATCGCCGAGTTGATCGCGACGGAAACGGTGGCTTTGCGGATCGATTCAGCGGTGCCGATCTGCTTGCGGAAGCTCAGCACCTGGCCGAGGTAGTAATCCGCAGTGCCGTCGCCGTAGTCGATCTGAAAGGCGTAGTTGCTGTCGCTGGCCACTGCGGCTTTAACCGCCTTCTGGCCGGCGTCCTTAGGGTCTTGGCCCAGCGTCAGCTGCTGGGTACCGGCGTCGAACGTACCCTTGACCTTGCGCTTACGGCGATTGGACAGGGCAGTGAAATCAGCGGTGCTGGCCTCGTCGCCCAGTTCGCCAGCATCTTCGACCTCGCCCAGCTCGACGTAGGTCAGCGCCTTCAGCGCGGTCAGTGCAGCGGCACGACCGGTGGCGTCTTCTTTGTAGGTGACATTGTGGGCGGGCCCGATCAGGCAGCGAACGCCAGCGGAAGTTTGAATAGTCATGGTTGCCCTCCAGGGCGCGGGTGGTTTTCAAGCAATAAAAAACCCGCTCGATGGCGGGTGTTGGTGTTGCTCGGCGGTGTCAGTGTTGGGTGATGATCCGAAGAGTCACCGATCCCATGTAAGTCTTGCCGTCCGGCTCTCGGCTTGTTTCGGTCCGCAGCACGCGAACAGAAACGGCGGCACCTGTCTCCAATGGCAGTGCGACTTCGTCAAGGGCATCCGCGATTTCGCCATTGATACGCTTAACCTCGGCCTGTCCCTGATAACTCGACCAGACCGAAAGATAGAACAGGCGGTTCTCACGCTTCTTCCCGCTCACCGGCGTCGTGTTGTCGGTTATTTCGTAGTCCAGCGTCACATAGGGGTAAGGCGTTCCGGCCGGCACGGCATCGAACACCGGCGTCGACAGGCTGGCAGAGAGTCTTTCGAAGAGCGCCTTCTGCAGCGCCAAGCCTGGGTTGCTCATCTGCCCTCCGCAGCCTTGCGTAAAGTGGAGTCGATCGCTCTGCTGATCAGCAGAATGATCTGCTCACGATTCAGGTCGTAGGACGGGCGAAGCCAAGGATGCGCTGGACGTGCAGGAACTTCGCTTTCGCCACGGGCGTACCCCTTGGTGCCGTACTCGAGGAACTTCGTATAGAAGTACCGAGTGTTGTTCTTCTTGCCGCGGATACCGATTTCGGCATCCAACCCGCTTTTCGAGACAAAGGCCGTAAGCGACTCGGCGGCGTCGCCAGTGTCGCGCGGAATCAGAAATGTCTGCGTCTCCAACACCAGGTCAGCGGCCTCCACCATCGCGGGCCGCAGGTCGCTTTCGATCTCGTTGCCGATCCGCCGCAACAGACCGCGCAACTTGAAATCGCCTTGAATGCTCGAGCGTCTAGCCATGATCAGCTCTTCGATTTCGGCGCTTTGGGTGCCTTGGGAGGGGCAGAATCGACTGCTTGCTCAGGCTCAGCACCAGAACGCTCAACCAGGCCACGCTCCACCAAGGCATCCGCCTCAGCTGCGCTGACCGTGAACTCTTCACCAGGTTCTTTCCAGCCGCTCGCCGTGGACAGACTCGCCAATGCTTTCACTTTCATGTTTCACCTCAAGGATGGGGAACGTTCGAACACAGCAACCGAAGCAGCGAGCCTTCGTTGTCCGGCAACGCGGCTTCGATCAGGTAAGTGGTGGTCGCGCTGACCAAGCGCAGGCCTGCAACAACATCACCGGCTGGCCGGACGATGATTTCGGCTGTCACCAGCGCGGTCAGCTGTTGTGAGACAGGTGACGTGCGTCCTGTCGGAGTGGTGATTTCCGCCCGTATCTTGCGAAGCTCGACCCAGCCGTCAACGCCTCCGCCCATGCCATCAGGTACGCGCTGTTTTGACTGGAGCGACAATTCGTGACGCAATCGGCCGGCTCTCATCAGACCCCCAGTGATACGCGATAAGGGCTCAACAGCGAGCGCGATCCTTGGGGCAGTTCGAACACGTTGGTGGCCACCACCACATCTTCACGATTTGCATACAGGTTGCCGAGAATGAGCAGGCAGGCCGATATAATGGACTTGGTAATCACCATGGGATCATCCCCGGCGCTGCCATCCAGCACCGCTGCGGCCAATGCGTCAGCATCGGCGTAGAACGACCGGTTCAGGAACAAAGCCGCCGACTCTTCCGCGGCGTCCAGCTTCAGCTGCACGTCATCGCGGTCGACTTCCTCGGCCCGGCAGTGCTTCATTGCCACGTCGATATCGATGACCGACATGTCATTCGCCTTTTTTGGGCTTTGGCGGCTTTTCGGTCTTCGACGGAGCTGCCACCAGGTCGCTGGTCAGAACACCAGCACCAGCGGCATCTTCCTCGCCCAGCACCACTGCTGATTCGCCGTCTCCAGCATCAGGCTCGGCGTAACCTTTCTGGATCAGCTCGCGGCCGTGCTGCTCAATGGTTTCGAAGGATTTACCCTCGACCAAGGTTTGACCGCCCAGATACAGCGGCTTCAAAGTCTTCAGCTTCATGATTACCTCCAATGGGCCGCCGCGCGGACGGCCCAGCATTAGGTTACGGGGTGGTCGGAGCGGTGAATGCACCGTAGATGAACGCTTCCGGACGCTTCACCGCGAGGGCGGCACGCTCTTCGCAACGTACCGAAATCAAGTTCTTCTCGAAGTCGTCGGCGTTCTCGGTGGAAATCACCACGTTGGCGTCTTCACGGTCGAACAGCTGCGCACCGGTCTGGAACGCGCCGGTCAGAAATTTGCCTTCGAAGCCGACCGCTTCGGTGGCGACCACCGGCAAGCCCCACAGCACTGGACCAGCCAGGCCGAGCGGGTTAGCCAGGATGTAACGGCCGAGGGAGTCTTTGGTCAGCTCGATCTTCGCCCAGTCGATGAAGTGCAGGACGTGACCGGAAGCCGGCAGGCGCGCCAACTGTGCCTGGAGCATGGCCAAGCGCAGATCATCGATACCGGACTGGTTCTCGACCTCAAAAGCAGGGTCGAATGCCGAGGCCTGCGGCACGATGCCGTGCAGATGAACCCCGGTACCGTCGCCGAAAAGAATCTCTTGCTCTTCGGCGTATTTCAGGCCGTAACGCATCTCTGTGTCGATGGTCGATTGCAGTTGCGCGAAGTCATCGAGGATCTGCTTGGAGGCCTTGAACATGTGCGCGATGGTGGAGACCGCCGTCAGTTTCGACGCGAAGCTGATGTTCGAATAAGGCTTTGCAGTGCCTTCGGCAACCACTTTCGCAGCGTTGACGAAACCGGTTTGCTGGACCCAGAAGATGGCCGGTGAAGTGGTTCGGCCCGGCGCGATGAGGTCGCGGATGAACAGGCGCTGCTTCGGCGCAACGTCAATGCCAGGCAGACGCTGCGGTTCCACCACGCCCTGCGCCACGTCCGTGGACAGCAGCGCGGCGCTTACAGGAATGTTCACCCGTTTGCCGCCTTCGATGCTGGCCGCAAACTGTTTCAGGGCCTCGCTCTTGATGACGACACCACCCAGGCTGTCACGGATCTGCGGAGCGCTTGCCGATGGCAGGCGGGCAAACTCTTGCTCAACCTCGCCCAGCTTCGCCTTCAGCTGCTTTTCAGCTTCGGTCAGCGAGTTGAATTTCAGCGCCAGCTCATCGACGGTCGCTTTGGTTTCAGCAGACAAGCTGCCTGCCTTTTTGGCTTCAGCAAGAGCGGCCTCGGCCTTGGTGCTGAATTCACTGGTGGCCTTGGCCAGTTCAGCGGACACGCTCTTGAGCAGTTCGTTTGTATCAGTCATGGGTCAAACTCCAGGTACGGTAGAGGCTGCCGACTTGAACGAGGCCAGGGCCTTTTCGAAATCAGCGATTACGGAGGCCGAGATGGCCGGGGGGTCGGTAGCGCTCGGCGTACCAGAGCCGGTAGCGCCAGGCGTACCGGTTTTGAGTTCTTGAATCATTGCCCGCCGCTCTGAGCGGGGCATGCCCTGCTTCGCCAGGATTACGTCGAGCCGGCGGGCAGCGATTTGCTGCGGGGTGGAAGCCTTCGGGTCTTCTTTGAGCTTCGCGCTGTCCAGCAACGCATCAGCAAACCCCTGATCGACGGCGTCACTTCCACCGATCCAGCTTTCTGCATCCATGAGCGTCTGCATCACGGCGATATCGCCGCCGGTGTGCGCTGCGTAGATGCCTGCCATGGCCTTATCGAAAGGTTCCAGCGAGTCTGCCATCTCGCGCAGTCCGAGCCGATTGGCTGCGATCCCGACCCAGCAGTTGTGAATCATCAGAAAGGCGCCGAGGCCCATGCGGACCTCATCGCCCGCCATGGCGATGATCGAAGCTGCAGAGGCGGCGAGGCCGAGAATTTGAACGGTTACCTTGCCCTTGTACTCGCGCAACTGGTTGTAGATGGCCAGCCCTTCGAACATGTCGCCACCAGGTGAATTGATGTTCACCGTGACGTCAGCGCCGCCAAGGTTGCGCAGCACTGCGCCGACGCGTTTGGCAGTCACTCCGTCGCCAGACCAGTAGTCGTAGCCGATGGGATCGAACATCGAAATGGTGTTTTCATCGTCTGCCGCGGCGCGGATGTCCGGGTTCCAGCGCTCGAGCGCCATTGGCAGCAGATCAGATGAAGCGCTCACGCGCGGGCGATCCGCCGGCGCGGCCGGAAGGTTCTTGATCGTCATGATTACTCCGCAGGCTCAGTGACTTTGAGCCGTGTTACCGAGAGAAGGGCGTGAGCCATCGCGGGCGCATCCGGGTCACCACCATCCAGCGCCATGCAGATGTCCTGCAGCAGCTGCCGCGTGGCATGGGTGTCGCCGTCCTTGTGCGCGGTGAGCGCCTTGGACATGAACCGGTTGAACTTGGCCGAGACGTCGTCGGTCTGGCCCAAACTTTCCAGCGAGACCATGGCCGACTGAACGGTGTAGGTGTCGCCGCCAGGTATCGGAGGCAGGTTCTCCAGCCGCCGAACCTCGTTGCGACTCATCCAGCCATTCATCAGTGCCGTGTTGTACCAGGCGCCTCTGCCGGAGCTGTCCGCTCGCAACAAGCCTTCAACCGAGAATTCCGCGAAGAACTCGTCGGCATCCGCCTCTCCTATCAGGCAGCGAGTGATTTCCTGCTCGATGTTCACAAGCAACGGGCGCAAGCTGTTCGTCAGAAAGTGAAGGTTCTGCGCCTCGACACTGGCCGCCCAGCTCGACTGCTTGTCCATGTGCCCAACCATGAACGGCGGCACGCGGAACCAGCGGCAAATTTCCTCAACGTTGAAAGCGCGCGTCTCAAGCATCTGAGCCGCTTCGGGGTTCATGGTGATGCCCTGGTACTTCAGGCCAGCCTCAAGAACCATTGTCTTGCCAGCATTCTTCGAGCTGCTGAATGCAGCCAGTGCCTTTTTCAGCTGCTCGCGCTGCTTGGGCGTCAGTGTGCCAGCGCCCTGCGCGGCACCACCTTCCACGGTAAGAAAACCGGAAGCCTGCAATCCGTTGGCAAACACCTTGGCGGCTGCCTCTTCTGCCGCCAGCGCGGCGCCGATCACATCACGCCCGGTGGTGACCGGCAGCATCCCGCAGACGCCATCCAGGCCGAAGCCTCGGATGTGCATCAAATTCTTTTCAGGAATGTCCCGCTCGACGCCGTTCTCGGTGTAGGTGTACTTCAACCGACCATTGGTTTGCCGCTTGACCGTCATGCACTGAGGCAGCAGCGGATCAAGCGCAACGATGCAGCTACCGATGAACTTCTTCTCGACGAAAGCATTGCCACGCATGCAGATGCTGGCCACAACCATCAGCATGAAGCGCTGCGGGGTCATCTCAGCATTTGGCGAACGGCAGAGCACACGAAACAGCGGATGGTCCTTCGCCGACTCGCGGGAACCATCGGGCATGCGGCGATAGAGTTTGAGCGGCAGTGTCGATACCGACTCGGACAGCAGGCGCACACACGCCCAGACCGTCGAGAGCCGGATCGATCCGTCGACGGTGACGTTCTTCCCGCTGGTGGAGCTGCCGAACCACTCTTGCCAAAACGCCTCATTCGTTAGGCCGATCGGGACACCCAGCCAACTCTGCAGCGCGGAGCGAATCCGTCCCGGTTTTTTATCGCTCGCCATCAGAGCCCTGCCATTATCGGATCATCGAAGAAATCGTCGACGTTGCCGCGCGCCACTGGGTTGCGGGACATCAGTTCGACTGCGTTGAACAGCGCCATCAAGGGGTCAATCTTTGCGGTGCCTGACGCCTGCTTGGTGATCAGGATTGCGTTACCAGCGGGCACTACCTTCGCGTTACCGCAGCACCAGGCCATCAACGGTTGGCCGCTGTGGACCAAGCCGCCTTCGGCGAGCCGTCGTTCTGCAGTCTTGATCGCTCCGCAGAGGCGCCAGCCTTGAGAAATGCCGATCACCAGCTCTTTAGGGATGCCCAGCGAGATCAGCGCGTCGAGAATCGCGCCGACGCCAGCCGGGTCAACGCCGATCATGTCCAGCAGGCCGGACTCGTAAATTTCCAGCACCAGCTCAGCAACCTGCTCGACGTCTTCGCCGATCCGCTCGACAAGAATCAGGTCACCGTCTTTGGCGAAGTCATGGAATCGAGGTGCCTCACTTTTCCGGCGCTCCAGCACCGACGGGTGCGCCCAGGCCCTTGTCCAAGCCAGCCATTCCCGGGTAATTGCATCGCGCCCCACCACGGCCAGGCCCAGCAGGTCGTCGAGGCCGCCACCGTCAATACCGACGTCAATGACCTCGCAGCGCTTGATCAATTGCTTGAGCGTCAGCGTCTTGAGCTTGGCCTGTTGCTCCCAGAAATCCGTGCCGGGCCAGCGATTCGCCCGCAGGTTCATACCGATCTGGATGTTCAGGTGCTTCGCGAGGAATTTTTGCCGACTGCCAGGCTCTTTCTGGCTTTCCTTGATCATCTGGTCTTCCAGCCATTCCGCGCTGACAGACCTCCCCATGTTGGGGTTTGTGACGTAGTAATTGTGGGGGAGCAGGTATTCCTCAGACTCAATCATCGCCTTGGGGAATTCGTACAGAACGCCCAAGGACTTCTTGTCCTTGACCTTCCCGTCCCTGACATCGCGGTAGTAGTCGAGCTTTTCCTTGAAAACTCCCGCCGGCGGCTCGTCGCTTTGCGTGGACAGGAAGATCACAAACCCTTCGTCACGCGAGATGAGACCGCCGGTAGCTTCCATCAGCATCGCGTCGGCGTTGGGCCGCTTACCGAACACCCAGAGTTCGTCGATGAGGATCTTGCCGGATTTCTTACCGGACACCGTGTCGGAGTCAGCAGCGACCACCTTCAAGGAAGCCTTTGTGTTCAGGTGTGTGATGGTCCGCAGGTGGTCCTGCACGTTCATCATCTGTTCCAGTACCGGATCAGCTCGCACCATCGCGGCAGCTGGCTTGAAACTGTTTTGCGCAACCTCGATCGTCGGCGCCAGGATCAGCAGCTCTTCGTTCTCCCGCCAGTTCCGCACTAGGGCAGTGACCATGATCCCAGCCGCGATGGTCGATTTTGAATTCTTCTTGCTGATCAGCAGGAAGAACTCGCGGATTTTCTGTTGCCCGGTCTCGGCGTCATACGCGCCGAAGACCGCCGACACGAAATCGAACACCCACTGCTCGCAGCACTCACCAAACGTTGGCTGGCCTGGAACGTCCACGACCTTGAGCGACTTGAACAGATCGAGCGCTTCTTCTGCTTCACTGCGGAACAGCGGCGGAAACGGGATCAGCGACTGACGAGAAAGAATCCGCCGCTCCCAGTCCGGGCACGCGGTAGACCACTCCATCACCGAACCACCTTAAGCGGTGGCTTGCCGGTGCCATATCGACCAGCCGCTGCAGTCTTGGCCGCATCGACCTTGGCGTCTTTCTTCCCGGTCTCGCCTTTGCGTTGGTGAACGAACGGCATCAGTGCTTTGGCTGCATCGATCCGCAGCTTCGGTTCAGTCTCGGGGTCGTTCATGGCGGCCAGCAGATACGCTTTCGGGTCCGAGTAGTGCAGCGCCTTGCTCAGATCGAACGAGCCGTTTACATGCTCATCATCGGGCTCTGAATCGGCATCAGGCGTTGCCTCGGCGGGCTCTTTACTCTGCTTCGCTTTAACAGAACCTTTAACACCGGCTTTAACAGGTTGCAGTGCGTTGAGCTTGTGCAGCTCGGCCATGACATCGGGGTCTTTTGCCATGCGAGATCCGGCTGAAGCTGCCGATTTCTCTGGACATCCGGCCGCAATGGCTGCGTCTTTGTTGGACGCACCTCCCCTCAAAGCGTCAATAAATAGGCGCTTTTTGGATGTTAAAGCCATTAACAAAAACCGTATGGGAGGAAAAAAACTCTGAATGCGGGCCCAGGTGGTCTAGAGCAAGAAAGCTCCGAACTCTCGAGGCACCCCTGCTCCTGCTGCACGCCAACAGCGTGCCGCACCAGATCGGTGCATTCCTGATCTGGGGAACTGACGTGCTACAGCCGCCCCGCCTCTTCCCGCTGCTTCACAGACGAGTGACAGGTGGTGCACAGCGGCTGCCAGTTGGCGCGATCCCAGAACACCGTCATGTCACCTCGGTGCGGCTCGATGTGGTCCACCAGCGTCGCCGCAGTGACGCGACCACGCTTCTCGCACATGGCGCACAGCGGACGCTGAAGCAGGAATGCCTTGCTCGCCTTCTGCCATGCGTAGGTGTAACCGCGCTGGCCCGACGTGGCTTTGTCAGTTCTCCACGATCCAGGCTGAGTGATCGGCACCGCGCTCGACTGGGTGCTGACCCGGTTACCGAGGGTCTTCAATCGAACCACGATCAGGCCGACACCCGCTTCAACTGAGCCGCAAGTAGCGCCTCGAAGTGGGAACTCATGCGCCTGTACAGCGGGCTCAGCCGGATCTCACCATCTCGGCTTATGTTGATCTGCGCCAAGTGTTCATGCTCATCTCGCAGCACGCGAGCAGTCGACTCTATGGCCTGCTCGAGCGGGTCAAGCATGAAGCTGAGCGCCTCCCCCTGAATGGCTTCGATCTTGGCCGGTTTCGGCAGAGCGCGCAGATGATCGTCGATAGAGCGCAGCAGTTCACTGGCGCGCCCTACTGCTTGCGTCAGCTGAACCGAAGCGCCGCACTCTTCGATTGCTTGGCAGAGGTCGTATGCCTGCTGCAATAGTGGATGGCTCGATATATCAGTCATGGGATCTACTCTACTGTGCAGGTTGGCCAGACGAGTCGCGCCGCAGCCAATGCTGCCGCATAGTCGGCGTCTTGCTGAAGGATCATGGGGAACGATGGATAGCCCGGCACTGTGACGTACCAAGACTTCTTCATTTGCTTTTACTGCGCTGGATCTGCGCGTCGACCTGATCGGCGCAAGTGTCGAGCAGGTTGATGGCCCGATCTTTCAACGCCCAAAGGTCGCCGTTAAGTGCCAAGTCATCGTCACTGGTGGTGATGCGCTCGCACGGGACCAGCTCAGGGGGCTCGAGCCTTACCGTTGTTGTTTTTACTGGTGCTGGCTGGCTTGCCGCGCAGCCCGTCAGGCAGAGGCTGATCAGCCCACTTGCGAACAGCAGGACTGTGGTTCTTGAGGTCTTCAAAGTCTTTCCTCGCCTTCTGGGCTTTTTGCTCGCTGGCCTTGAGCCGCTTGTTGAGGTCAGCCTGATAGTCCGCGTTGCGCTTCGCTTCGGCGCGAAGAGTGGTGATCGTGGCCTGGCTTTCCTTGTTGGCGTCGAGGGCGTCCTGTTTGGCCTTGGCCTCGACGCCGACGGCTGCGGTCAGCGACACCACTCTGATCTGCTGTAGAGCGATCAGCAGCGACATGACGATGGTGATAACGACGGCGACCGCGATGATTCTCATCGTCGCCGCCGTCTTCGAAACGGCTCCAACCGGGTCTAGGCTCATGGCGTTTCCGCCTTACGGCCCAGGAACTTGATGATCAGCTCCCGAATCGCCGTCACGCCGATAAAGCCGATCGCGCCGCCGGCGCCGACAGACAGACTGGACGGCCAAGCCATCCACTCAATTACGCTGCTGGCCGACAGGCTAAGGCCACCGCACATCAGCGCCTCAAGCACGACGCGCCACTTGTTCGCTTCCTTGCCCTCGTACAGCACACGAAGCATTGAAATGGTTGCGGCCATGATCGCTCCTTGCCAGAGCGGCGTCGTGATGATCAGCCAGACCTGCGCCCAGAAGTCAGGATTTTTCTCAGGCATTGGATGCATCCGACAGTCCACCCTTTCGGGATCGGAAATGAATCAGCCCCGCAGCACTCCCAGCTCGGAGCGATGGGTGTGGCGGGGCTGAAAACGAAAAGCCCCGACAACTGCCGAGGCTCGAATTTGGCGATGTCTCTCCATCAGTCCGTCAAAGCCGCCTCCTGCACACATTGAGGATCAAGGCTCTTTGACTGCCGGTGTTCTTTAGCAACGCGTGACTATCCGGCTTTACCGCGTCCAGGCCCTGCCCGAAGGCCCACCCTGGCTATGGCGTACCACTGCATGGCAAGCATAACAAATATGTTGTATTAAAACAAAAGTGTTGTATAATAGGATCACCCAAACAACGAGGCGAGGTGATGAAGTTCAGCGAGTTCAGACGATGGTTGAAGGCCCAGGGGGTAACCTTCGAAGCAGCTAAAGGAAGCCACTTCAAAGTAACCGCCCCAAACGGCAACAGGACAACCTTCGCGGACCACGGGGCTAAGGAAATGCCCGAAGGAACCCGCAAGGCGATAATCAAACAACTGGGGCTCTGAGAGCCCCCTTCGCCTCTGCACGCTGGACCATCACCTCCAGGAGAGACCATGTACGACTATGCAATCCGCTTTGAGCGGGAGGAAACACCAGGGCTGGCAGTGTTCTGCCGCGACCTGCCACAACTCAACAGCTACGGCGATGACGAAGCCCATGCCGTTCGTGAGGCTGCTGACGCCATCGAGACAACCCTCTCGATCTACGTCGACGAGCGTCGGGCGATTCCAGAGGCCACCCCAGCGCAGCCAGGTGAACGGGTCATCCACTTGCCAGCCGTTACCGTGGCGAAGATCGTTCTCTGGAATGCCATGATGGAGCGCGATATGCGCAAGGCCGATCTGCGCCGCCTGCTGGGCGTGCACCAGGTGCAAGGTGATCGGCTGGTCGACTTCCTGCACACATCGAAGATGGAGCAGGTCGAAGCTGCTTTGGCCGCGCTGGGCAAGCGACTGACAGTATCGGTAGAGGCTGCATAATGGATACTGCTTTGAGATATCTTCCATTTGGCAGCTTGGTCATTGCGTTAATCATGCTGATGTACAAAGCAGCGGAGTCAAACCCGGAGCACAACAGACAGGTGATGGCTTGGGTATTAGAACTTGTCCTTTTCATCGCCGCCTGCGGAATTCTTGCCTGGTTTTGCTACCAGTGCGTTTTATTTACCACGTCCTCAGCGCCACTTTCCCGGCCAGAAATTGGGTTGTTTGCACTAGATTTGGTCAACGTACTTCTGTACGCAGACTTAGTTGTGACCCATGTCAAACGCAGAATCAGTATGGCTGACAAGGCTAGGATTGATGCGTTGCAAAAAGAAGCCGCTCGGCTATCAGAAGAGATACTTGACGCGAGAGAGGAAAGACTTAGGGCTCAGATGCGTGCGGACTCAGCAGAGCAGCTGCGTGATTTTGCGCAAAGATTAATCGAACCACCAAAAAGTTCTTGATGAGACACAGAAGCGTTGTCGCACAGAACCCAGACTGCGTTACTGGGTTCTGTGAAATCATCAATGCCGATGTTTCAGGGGTGTCGCGCTGAATGCGTTGAACACCGTGCCATGAAAACAGGTGTTTATCCGGCCTGAAAGAACTTTTTACGCAGCTTCGCGAAAATGTTCCAAAGCCGCATCCACCCACGCCACACCTTGCCGCACGACTTCGCGGGCTGAACGCTCTGACATCTTGTGAGCCTCACCGATGCGAACCATCGTCCACTTGGCGCCGAAGTACCACCAGATGAATTCACCCATCTGCTGATTGCGCTTGATAAGGCGCGCAAGAATCGAGTCAACGACCATTGCAGCGTCGTCGGTGATCACACAGCTCATAGTGCTGGGCTCAGGGCAGCAGTGGTTCTTAAGCGCTGCCAGTGGCGAGACATAGCGCGGCACTCCCATTCCCGACATCCGCCAGCTTCCCCACTGCTCCAGCAGGTATTCCGTGTCGCCCAGCGGCTTGTCTGTGTACGTTCGCTTCTTCATGCCGCCTTCCTCGGATCTGGTTCATTCAGGCCGAACAGCTCTTTCAGCAGCTGATCCGCGATCTTGTTCTTTGCGTGGCCCTCGGTGATCCACCGGCGCGCGTAATCCTGGAAGCCGAGGCTCCCCCGATGATTCCCCCAGTCAGCGACCAAGTCCATCAGCGCAGCGGCGCCGATACGGCCGTTGGGCTTGTCCAGCAACAATCGGTTGCCTTGCTTCAGAAAGTCCCGCTCTCCAGAGGTCAGGATCTTGCGCGGCAATGCCGCAGTCACGTTATTCATTGCTGTCTCCTGGCTGAGCGGAGGCGCCTTTTTCGTTTTGGCTCCTCCCTTGGGATGGATATTGATTAACGCTGCAAGCCCCGGTCTCACTGGGCTGCGCGCCACTGCCTATGGCTTCGCGTCTTGGAAATGTCTCGGTGCTGATGCGCCCCAGCCCCTGCTGGTCGAGGTATTGATGCCAGCTCTCCAACGCCTTGCGCTTCATGCCCTCGGCGGTGGTGTGGATGTAGGTCGCGTCGAGATCCTTCATCGCGTGGTTGAGCAGCATCTCCCCCACCATGTAATCCACGCCCAGATCGGTCCACATTGTGCGGGCAACCTTCCTCAGGTCATGGCTCGACCAGTCCCCTTGGCTGATGCTGCTGAACACGGTGCACGCCTTGCTGGCGCTCAGAGCGCGACCGTTGGTGCCGGGGAACAGGAACGGCCCGGTGTAGCCACGGGCGGTCTGCCGGTCGCGGTAGGCCTGCAGGAGCGCGCAGACTTGATCAGTCAGCGGCAGGGTGTGCTCGGCCTTGGTCTTCGTGTCGGCGGCCGGGACGAACCACTGCCGCGTTGCCAGGTTGATGCTCTTCCAGCGGGCCAGCCGCGTTTCGCTCAGGCGGGTGCCGTGACACAGCATCATCAATGGCAGCATGGCCTCGATCGGCGAGGCCTCGATGCGCTCCCACAGGGTGTTCAGCAAGCTCGGCAGGTCGTCACCGCGCAGCCGGGCGGGCTTTGGCCTGATCCGCGTCCGGACGAAGTCGGTGAACTTGAGGTCGGCCATAGGGTTGACCTCTACCATCTTCAGCCGCGCGGCCTGACGGAAAGCCGCAGCCAGCACACCGTAGACCGAGCGCACGAATGACAGCGCGTAACGCTCCTGCATGGGCCACATCAGCAGCCGATCCAGCGTGGAACGGTCGACAGCGGCCAACTCCAGATCATGCAGGCGCGGCACCAGGTGGCAGCGCAGGGCCGACTGAGCACTCGACTTGCGCTTGAGGGACAGCCCGCGATCACGGGTCATCCGGTCGGTGTACCAGGTCAGCACGTCGCCGATCGTGCGCCAGCTGCTGGTCGTCGAAGCCGCGTCAGCATCCACGGCGCGGCGTGCAAGGATCTCCGGCAGCGTCGACTGCATCAGCTTGGCGCCAATGCCTGGATAGCTGCCCGCCTTGCCCCACTTGCCCGAGACAACGACGTGCCACGACCCGCGCGACCGATCGACTGTCGAGTATCGAAAGTGCAGCTCAGGGTGACGGGCATCGCGCAACTCACGTACATGCCCGCTCTGAGCGTGCCGCCGAATCTCGGCGTCGGTCAGCGACACCGTCAGGGTCTTGAGAGCGTTACTCATGCTCAGGTCTCCCCTTCGAACGGCTAGTGAACTTCAGCACGCGGCCCATCTCGACCTCCTCGTCGCTCGGCGCCTTTCCGCCGAAGGGGACAAACCGCACGTACTGCCCCTGGGCTTGCACAAGGCAGGTGCCGGGCTTGCCGTGGCGGCACTTGCCCACGATCAGCTCCGTCACGCCGTTCTCGCCTTCCTCGCTGTCCATATCGCGGTGCACGAGGATGACGACGTCGGCATCCTGCTCGATCTGGCCGCTGTCGCGGATATCGCTCGGGCGCGGGCGCTTGTCGGGCCGGTTGGTTGAGCCGCGATTGAGCTGCGCCAGCACAATCACCGGAACTTTGAGCTCCTTGGCGAGATTCTTCAGAGCGGTCGAGATCTTGCCGATTTCCAGCGTGCGGTTCTGGCCACCCTCACCGGTGATGAGCGTGATGTAGTCCACCACGATCACGTCCAGCCCTTCCCGGCGCTGGCACTGCCGCGCGATCGAACGGATGCGCGCGACCGTCATCCCGGCCTGATCGCTGACATACAGCCGCGCCTTGTGAAGTTGGGCCACTGCGCTGGTGATGCGTGGCCAGTCCTCGTCCTGTAGCGTGTCGCCTTCATCGAGTCTGGTCAGGTTAACCTGCCCCAGCGAGGCGATATTTCGGGTGACCAACTCCTCCTTGGTCATCTCCAGGCTGAACACCAGCCCTGCTCCCTCCAATTGGCAGGTGGCGTACTGGGCCATCTGAACGCCGAGAATGGTCTTGCCGGAACCGGGCAGGCCTGCAACCACGACCATGTTGCCGGGGCGCAGCCCGCGAATCAGCTTGTCCAGGTCCGCAAGCCCAGTGGAAAGCCCCTTTGGCGCCGTCTTGGAGTACTTGGCGTCGATGGTGTCGATAACCGTGCTCAGCACATCGCTGACCTTGTGATAATCAGGCTCGCCGTCGTCGAGATCGCGCAGGTCAGCCATGGCCTGCTGGCCACGAGCGATGATTTCCGCCACCGGCAGGTCGTCGTTCGCGGATTCGCTGATGGCAAACGCCGTCTCCACGACCTTGCGCAGCACCGCGCGCTCGCGAATCACCCGGGCGTAGGTCTTCCAGCTCGACGTGCCCTGAGCGTTCGTGTGGATGGTCGCCGCGTAGCCCAGCATGCTGCCACCGTCCGGAAGGTACTGGTGATGCTCACTCACCATCACCACGTCCACAGGGTCGCCCGCCTCATGACAGTCCAGGATCGCGCGGTACAGCGCCGCGTTCTGGGTCTCGTAGAAGTCGGCGACGTCGACCTTGGAGCTGATTTCATCCACCAGCGTGGGGTCCACGAACAGCGCGCCGAGCAGCCCGTATTCAGCGTCGATGTTGAATAGCTCTCGACTCATGCGGCACCTCGCGCGGATTCCCAACGGAACAGCACGGCGAGGCCGCCCTTGTCGCGCAGCCGGTCCACCGCGCGGTCGCCGAGGCACTGCCGCAGATCGCCCATGCCCAGGTTGCTGACCACGATCGTGGGTTTCAACTGCTCATACCGCCCGTTAATCACCTCGAACAGCACGGTGCGTTCGAAATCAGTGCCGTGCTGAACGCCGACCTCGTCGATGACCAGCATGTGAGGCTCGACCAGATCGGCGTAGACCTGCGACTCGGTTTTGCTGTGGGAGCCAAACGTCTCTTTCACTGCGCGAATGATGCCGCCCGCCGTGGTGTATCGACCGATCAGCCCCTGAGAGCCGAAATTACGGATGACCTGCTGCAGGATGCCCGTGGCCAGGTGAGTCTTGCCGGTGCCGACCTTCCCCAGCAGCATCATCGAGCGGCCGACCCGGAAGTTGTCGCTGAACGCGTCGACGAAGCCGGTCGCGGTGTGCCAGGCCCGCAACTTCTCCTCGTTACTGCCAGCGGCCCAGGTATCGAGCGAGGAGTTCTGAAAGCGCGGCGGGATGCCGGCCTCAAGAAGGCGCTCGTTCATCAATCGATCACGGTGAATGGTCACGCCAGCTGTGCGGGTTTCGTATTCCAGCGCATGGCGTTTGTCGAACTGGCAGCGCGGGCAGCCGTACCAAACCGGATTCGCGCCGAACTGCTCGACCAGAGAGTCGGTGAACTGGCCGTGGACCTCGCATTCGCGCTGAGCGGTTTGGATTGTGAATTTGATGCTCATCGGTCGCTCCCCGCGATTCGGTAGTTGCCGTGTTCGTCCAGCTCGAGCCCGTCCGTGTAGTCGATCTGGTCCAGATTGGTGTGGGTCGATGGCTTGCCGCCGGCGGGCGTCAGAACGTCCTCCCAACGCTCACCGTTGAGCCAGGTCGCAGGGTTCGGAACGTAGCGGCCGCCATCCTTGGTCCAGTCAGCAGAGACGCAGTGCTTGGCCAGCGAGGCGATCAGGACTGCGCGCTGGATTTTGTCCGGTTTCAGCTTCTCCCATGCCTTGGCGGCGTCCTTGCGCCCCTTCTTCTTCGGGTACAGCTTCCAGAATTGATCGAACCCTTCCAGGGAGTCCTGTTTGCCCATAGGTTTAGGTTCATTGACTGGTTCAGAAAGGTGACTGGTTCTGGGGGCAGCTCCTGCCCCACCCCCTGGGTTATCTCCTGCCCGAGGTGGGTTACCTCCTGCCCCACCCCCTAGGGCATTTGCTGCCCCACTATCAAGGGACAAGTGAAAGAGGTTGGACTGATTCAGCTCACCCTTCCGGCGGAATTCCCGACGAAGAAACCCAGCCTTCTCGAGCTCGCGAATGTGGAGCTTCACTGTGGAGCGGCCGATTTCACACTGATCGGCAATGTGCTGGTAGGACGGCCAGCACTCGCCCTGATCACTGGCGTTGTCCGCAAGCTTGATCAGCACAAGCTTGCGCAACGGATTGCCGACTTTGGTCTTCAAGGCCTTGACCATCAGATCCATGCTCATTGCAGGGTCTCTCCTGCAGCCGTGAACCGCCGAACTGGCTGCGCGGCTTTACGTGATACAGCCGGCTCTGTGGGAACAGTGAAGGAGGTGCCGGACAGAACCATTAAGCGCCGCACGGCTGTATCGAGACGGCGCTTCGCGCTGTAGCGCTTCTGTTTCGCCACGCGGAGCCGGTCGTACGACTCATTGGTATGACCGATAACGCCCTGATAGCGAGGATCATCCCAGCGAATACCACGGAAATTAGGCTCAGGCTCGCCATGAACGCTGAAGTACTTCCGATACTCATCATTGAGCTCAGCTCGGCGACGCTGAACAGCAAGATGGGCACGAAGGTGCGCAATAGAGAGTTCGACGATCTGTGCCTTGAGTTGTTTTTGCGTTGGCTTCTTGATCACAGGGACGACTCCGGCGTGAATTTGATGTAGGAAAAGCGACCGTCCCAGGTCTTCTTCATGGGCAGCTTCTGGCTCATGTAGAGGTCGTGCAGTTTTTTGGCGCCGTCGATGAGCAGCACCAGGTCGTAGCGAATGAAAGTCGACTGCCCTTCACCGCGAATGGTCCGTGGCTTTTCAGTGAGCCATTTCTTCTCGCGCGATCTGCTGTACACCCGGTAGTGCGGACGAGCCTCGGGCTCTGCATCGTTGAACACCCAGCGCATCTCCATGAGGGTGTGAGAGATCAGAGAGCAATTCACACCGTTCAGCCGCTTTACGAACTGAAAGGGCGTCTCGCCAGCCATGAAGAAATCTTCAAGGCTCTCGATCTTCGCGGCCTGTTGCTGGTTTTCCAGCGCCAGCGCGGCCTTCTGCTCGGCCAGATCGGCGGCGAGACGTAGTGCGCCAGGGAGGTCTTCGGGCAACGCCGGCCGGGCTTGGTTGCGCTGCCGCACCATCTCCCAAAACTCGCGCACCAGCTTTTTCTTGAAGCTTCGGACGATCTCGGTATTGCGCATGTAGGTCAGCAGGAGAGTCGATTGCTGATCACTGAGAAACGCGTACTCGGTCGGTCGCCCTCCGGTACTTTCGGATTTGAAATCCAGAAGTCCGAACTCCTCCAAATCCGACTGATAGATGCGGACGAGCTTGATCACACTGGCGTGGTCGACTTCGCAGCCTTCAGCGATTGCCAGGGTGGTGGTGACGGCATCGCCGTCTTTGATGATGACGATGGTCATTTCCCACCCCCGACACTTACCGCGTCGTGCGAAGCGCCAGCGTGACGCCCCTTCCAGAGGAAGTTGCCGGTTGCGAAGGTGATAGACTCAAGTCGGCTTTCGATTTCAGTCGCGAGCGAGTTCTTCCAGCCGCCTTCGAGCGATGGGACGATCTGGCCCAGCAAAATGGAGCGCAGCTCACGGAAGGTTTCGCGGGCCGCGTTCAGGCGGGCCATTTGCTCAGCGCTGACCGTGAGGTCGGCCAGGATCTCGCCTTCAATGGCGACGACAGCAGGGAGAGCATTCATTGAGTACTCTCCGTTGCTGCGCCACGATTCGGCGCTTGGTCGTTTTGTGGCGCGGATTGCTGAAGCTTCTTAAACTCCTCGGTAGCTGATTCAACACCGCTGAAACCGGTGTCGCTCAAAAAGCCCGCGAGTTCAGCGAGGTATTTGGCGAACTTCCCCCGGTTGTGCACGTGGTCGATCTGAATCGCGCTGGACAACGCAGTCAGCCAATTGAGCATGTCCGTTGCGGCGAGGAGCTGAAATTCAGCCTCTGCCGCGATCTGGTGAGCAGTTGGATTAGGGGTATTCACTGGCGTGCCTCCCCGTCCGTGACCGGCTTCAAACCCCGCTGCACCGACCAGACGAGAGCGCTGACTGCCTCTGCGATGAATGCCAGCGTCTTCACGCCGTCGCAGTAGGCCAATTCCCCCATGTTCAGCGAGTCGTGCATGTGATCGCAGATTTGCCCCAGGCCGGACGAAAGAGTCTTGGCAGTCTGGAGCGCGTCCTCGATGTTTGTTCCGGCGGCGACGTTGAAGACCATGAGTCCACGGTTGTCGATTGGGGTATTACTGAAGTTTGTTTCTATAGTCAGTAGCTGTTGCGTTGATGCGATACCGGTGGTATTTTTTGGGTGCATGAAATCGTCCTCCTACAGACGAAGAAGTTTCGAAAGTTGCTTGCTCGACACAAGCGACAGGTTTTACGAAGGCCAGCCTCGACAGCTGGCCTTTTTGTTGCCCGCGATTTAGCCGGACAACAAATACTGGAGTGGGCGCTTGTTCATTTATGGGTCTCAATCAAATCGGCAAACGCCAATAGTTGGAAGTGCCTGTGCAGGGCCTCGGTTTGGATATGATGCACATCAAGCATCAGCGGCAACAGCCAACCAGGTGCACATGACGTCAAGCCCGCCGTGTTTGATGACGAGTCCGCCGTGAAAGTGATGTTTTTCACGACACACCTCCGGAAGCACTGGATGAAATCACAGCTACACCAAGCCCCTGCCCGAATCGCGCAATCTGCTCCACAATTTGTTCAAGATTTGGCCGAGGCTTCTGGCTCGGTCCGCTAGATGGAAAGCCTTTAAGTTCAAGAGCTGAGTAAACGCCTGGCTCATCCTCATTAACGAGAATGACCCGACCGGACTTCAGAGCTTTGCAGATCGCAGCCTGGCTAGAACCAAGCGATTTAGCGGCTTCGTCCTGACCTTTGTCGTCAACGAAAGCGCTCAGGGGGATTGGAGTCATGTGCTCACCTGAGGATGGCTATTACCGCACAAAATAACCGCAGGTGAATAAAAAGTAAACACCTGCGGTTTTTGAATGGATTCACCGACGGTTATAGGATGAGCAGATGAAAAAGCGCCCCCTCACTGATGAAGAAAAAGCCGAGTGCTCGAAGCTTAAGGCCATTTACACCAGCAAACGCCGGGAACTCGGACTTACGCAAGAAGCGCTAGCTCAGGATCTTGAGATGTCGCAAGCTGGACTCTCCATGTATCTGAACGGCGTGAACGCTCTTAACATGGAGTTCGCTATCAAGATCGCTCGTGCGCTGAGCGTGAGCATCAGCGAGTTCAGCCCTAGGATTGCTCAGGAACTCAATGCCCCTGGCGGGCTGACCAAGCTGCTGGGAGAAATCTGGGACGATTCCAAACAGATTCCTATGGATAATTTCTTAGCTGAGGTCAGGGGCCGATACGATACGTCGCCCATCAACGTAGATGGCCTGCCAACTGCGCTAGCCGATAAGATCAGAAGCTATCGCCCTGTTGTTGAGGTGCCGAGGTACGATATCTCGGCTTCTATGGGGCCTGGCACGGAGCCTCCAGAAATGAACATGGTTGTCGAGCACATGCGCCTGGATGCAGGATGGGTGCGGCAAAACTTGGCATATACGTCGCTTGAAAACCTGAAATTGATCTGCGGCCGCGGCGACAGCATGTCCCCCACCATCCGCAATGGAGATGCCCTGCTAGTCGATTCTGGAGTCACTTCGGTCGAAGCTGACGCGATCTATTTCTTCATGATGCGCGGCCAGCATCATGTGAAGCGGATACAGCGGAATCTGGATGGACTGACTATCATCTCCGACAACTCCCAATATCGTGAGATCGATGTTCCCGGAAATCGCGAGGCAGATATCCAGGTGCTTGCACAGATCATTTACTGGTGGAATGGACGTAGCTTCTGATACCGATTGAACATCCGATAAGCCCGCTACGAGCGGGCTTTTTTGTGCACGCCGTTCATCGATGGTTTTCAGAGTGACGGGTTTCTTAGGATTTAATAACCGCAGGTGTTGACACGTTTTATAACCGCAGGTAGATTCTACTCAACGTCAGATTCACCCGCGGCTATGGAGTCGACCATGTTTCTAGAATTGTGTGGCTGGAAAGGATTCACCAACCGCGGACTTGCTCCACGGGAGTTGCAGTGTGTGCTGGCTATCGCCAGCGGAAAAACCGTGAAAGAGGCAGCTCGAGCACTGGGCGTATCGCCTTCAACTACGGCAAAACGAATCGCTAGCGCCATGTACAAATTAGGCGTTCACAGGCAGGCAGCGATGGTTGCCGAGGCTATTAAACTGGGGCTCATCTACTCAGGCGCAATGGCCTCACCTGCTGATCCAGACCCGCAACACCAGCGTGACGAGTCACATGACGGCGTTCTGATAGCGTAACGCCGACCCAGCGGCGTGCGCCTCCAGCGGGGACGCAGTCCGGTGATCAGGCAAAGCTGACCCACAACCCAACTCAATTTTGCGAAAGCCAACAACGCGGCCGGGATTCGTTCGGCCTGAAATAAGGAGATTCTAATGCTCATCCTCACCCGCCGCGCAGGCGAATCCATCCGTCTCGACGATGAGATCACCGTAACCCTGCTGGGCGTTCAGGGCCAGCAAGCTCGCATCGGCATTCAGGCGCCCACTAGCGTTCAGGTTCACCGCGAAGAGGTTTACGCCCGCATTCAGCGCGAGCTGGGCGCCGCCGGACCTGCTCACATCGATGACCGTATCAAGCAAGCAGCCGCGGACACCGACCCACGTCGGGCTTTCGCGCAACTGAACCCAGCGGGGTTCGCGCCAGAGGATCTGGAGTACGACGGCACCGGCTTCACTGACAAGTATGCACAGAGCGCCTACGTGCTGTTTTTGGCCGGTTACAACGCAGCCTTGGAGAGTCAAGCATGCGCGGACTGATCCTCATCCTGCTGGTCACCCTGGCCAGCTTCGCCCATGCCGATCAGTCCCAGCAGGTGATCGATGTGCAGCACGACGATCGTCGCGGCGCGACGTGCTGGATCATTCCTAGCACTGGCATCAGCTGCCTACCCGACAGCCAGCTCAAGCGCCCGCCAAATGTAACGCCTGATCACATTAAGGGGGCACCTGCGCCAGCGAGCGCCCCTACCCCGCGCCCGCACGACGAGAGGGTTCAGCTATGACGCCGCAAGCCAATGGCAGCCGCATGCAACTGCAGACTGACCTCGGCAACCTAGGCGCGCGGCTGATCCGCTTCGGTCAAGCGCTCCAGAACCCGGAAACGACTGTTGGCCAACTGACTGCGCTTGCCAGCTCTTGCGGGATCGCGCTGAAGCTGCGCACGGTCGCTGAGTCCGCCGAGAGCACTGATCGTGAGTAGCAGGTCTCGCAAAGGCGTGAAACGGTGGACCCCGGCCGAAGATGCGCTGGTTCGCCAGTTTTACAAGGACCGGAGCAACGAATTCATGCTTGCCCTGCTGCCGGGGCGCACGCTCCAAGCGATTTGTCAGCGAGCCGGAGGAATGGGAATCAGCAAAACCCACGAGCACCGTAGCGCCTCATCACGTCGTAGCTTCCTCGCACTGTGCGAGCGGCGCGGTGTGAAGCCAGGCACGCAGCCGAGGCCAATAGGCGCCACGCACAAAAAAGGCCGCTACACGATGGTCAAGGTCGCGCAGCCGGACGTGTGGAAGCCGCTGCACATCCACACCTGGGAGCAGGAGCACGGACCGGTTCCGGAAGGAATGCAGGTGTGGGCGAAAGACGGTAACCCGCGAAACGTAGCGCTGGAAAACCTGACGCTCAGCACCTTGGCCGAGATCCATCTGCGCACCAACTTCAACTATCGCGGCCTCCCCGATGAGGTGCTGGACATCCTGCACCTGCAGAACGAGATCCGCAAAACCATCAAAAGGAAACGCCGCAATGAAAAATAAGCTCTCCGATCTGCGTGATCACCTGTTCGTCGCGCTGGAAAACTTGGCCGAGGCCGAGGGTGAAGACCTGGAAAAAGCCGTCAAAAAAGCCGATGCGGTCAGCAACGTGGCCAAGGTCATCGTGGAGAGTGCGAAGGTCGAGGTGGATTACATGCGCCACGTCGGCGGCCTGGTCGAAGGCAGCGCCTTTATCGAGTCCAAGCCTGCTCTCCCCACCAAAGGCGCCTGACGCGCCAGGGCCAACACAAACGCAAAACCTGACGAGTCAGGAGTAAGACCGAATGCGCTACATGACCATCAGGAAATTCGCCAGCGAGTCTGGCTACAGCGAGGACGCTATCCGCTCGAAGATCCGTGATGGAATTTGGCGGCTGGGCGAAATCTGGTTCAGGGCTCCGGACGGCCGGACGCTGATAGACACACAGGGATATGAATCATGGGTAGAGACGGGCGGGGAGTTCGGGCGATCTCCGATTCGAGCATCGAAATCACGTTCATGTATCGGGGCGTCCGGTGCCGCGAGCGCATCACGCTCAAGCCCACCGCCACTAATCTGAAGAAGGCCGAGCAGCACAAGGCGGCGATCGAGCACGCGATTTCGATCGGGACGTTCGATTACTCCGTCACCTTCCCTGGCTCGGCCAGGGCGGCGAAGTTCGCACCCGAGGCCTCGCATGAAACCGTCGCCGGATTCCTAACCAGGTGGCTCGCGTCGAAGAAGAAGCACCTTTCCAGCAGCACCTACGACGGCTATCGCAAACTGGTCGAGCATCGGCTTGTGCCCGCGCTGGGCACGCACATGATGGTCGATCTGAAGCGCAAGATGATCAAGGACTGGCTCGACACTCTGGAGATCGGCAATAAGACGCTGAGCAACATTCAGAGCTGCTTGCGTTCAGCGATGACGGAGGCCATCGACGAGGAGTTGATCGAGAACAACCCGATGGCGGGATGGACCTACAAGCGGAAGGCCGCGCCAACAGATGATGACGACGTTGACCCGTTCACCACGGAAGAGCAGCGCGCGATCATCGCGGCTGCGAGCGGACAGGCAGCGAATCTGATTCAGTTCGCGCTGTGGACAGGGTTGCGCACGAGCGAATTGGTAGCGCTGGACTGGGGTGATGTGGATTGGATTCGCGGCGAGGTGATGATCACCCGAGCAATGACCCAGGCGTCGAAAGGAATTGCGGAGATACCCAAGACGGCAGCCGGTCGGCGAGCCGTGAAGCTACTGGGACCAGCCTTGGCCGCACTGAAGGCGCAAAAGGATCACACCTATCTGTCCGGGAGTGAGGTATTCCAGAACCCACGCACGCTCGAGCGCTGGGCCGGTGACGGGCCGATCAGGAAGACAATGTGGGCACATGCGGTGAAGAAGGCAGGCGTTCGTTACCGGCGCCCTTACCAGACGCGGCACACCTACGCCTCGATGATGCTTTCATCTGGGGAGCATCCGATGTGGGTAGCCCAGCAGATGGGACACACAGACTGGACTATGATTGCCCGAGTGTACGGCAGATGGATGCCTTCGTCTGATGACGATGCAGGCGGCCGAGCGGAGCGGGCGTTTAGGTTTGCTCCAGATAGTCCAGCAGATCATCTTGTGAAGACACCAAAATGACATCATCACTCTTGCCATGGAGACTGCGATTCATGATGATGCGGAGATCACACGCGCCTTCTCGCGCCGTATGCCAGCAGTCAACGAAGGGATCTCGTATGGAGCAGTTCAAACTAGACAAAATCCGTGCACTAAAGCATGAGGTCAACGATTTTCATCCCGTTTTGAGGACTTTGTTCACCAACTTGCCTGACATCTCAAACCTTGAGTACAAGCAAGGTCCGCACGAAATGGGCGCAGACTTCGTTTTGGAAAAAAACGATACGATACTAGATGAAAAAACCTATATCGGTGTAATCGTTAAGGTTGGAAAAATCCTTCAAAACCATAGTGAAATTGAAAGACAGATAGACGAATGCTCTATTCCAAGGCACTTTCACGGCGGCAAGAGCACGATCAATATTAATGAGATCTGGATCATAACCAACGAAAACATAACAAACAACGCCCAAATAAAAATAAACAACAACTACAAAACTCAGAACATTAAGTTTATCGATCAGGATAAGGTAGTAAAATTAATCGACAAATATTATCCTGATTATTGGGCAAACACGAACAAACATCTTGCCGATTACGTTAACTCGATACATACGCAGATAGCTACCTCAATAAAAAATTCCTCACTCATCGATGGAACCAAGTACTACATTGAGCAGCGTCTAGGAAAAATATCTAACAAATACTCCAAGAAACACAATTCCAAGCAAGAAACCTTTACAATCAGCGCAGTTATGGATTCAGAGTCCTGCCTGCTGATTGAAGGATCAATGGGTACAGGAAAGTCCAGCCTGATAAATAAGGTAATGGAAGACATGGCGTCTGAAGACGCTATCCGAATAGATAACTGCATACCCGTGCTTATCACATTTAACGAGTTTATCAATGTATATGGCCGGTCGATAGAGCGGGTAATTGCAGAGGTTTGCGACCAAGCAAAGGTAACCAGCGAAGAACATGACTTCATCGTTGCCATCGATGCCATCGACGAAATTGATTTGGAAAGTAAAGACCGTATTGATTATTTGACATCTGCAGCGCAGAAAGCGCGTGAGCTCGGTGTAAAGCTTGTCTGCGTTAGCCGCGGTATTGACGATCCTGAAGAATCGTCAGCACTTTCGAAACAGTTCTCACGCTATCGTATTTTACCATTTACCCTTGGGCAAGTTATCACGCTGATTGAAAAGGTCTGTCAAGGTGCATCATTAAAAACTCGTATCCAGAATGACCTACGAAACTCCAGCCTGTTCAAGGTTCTCCCTAGAACCCCCATTGCGGCTATCCTTCTAGCCAAACTCCTAAATGAGGATGCTAAGGAAATACCATCGACGATGACCGAGCTGTACGCGAAATATATGGAGCTAGTACTCGGCAGATGGGATATCAGTAAGGGATTACAATCTCAAAAAGAATACGAAGTTATTGAAAACTCGGCTATTGAAATCGCAAGATATGTCATTGATCATAATTTGCAACAAATATCACTAGACGAAGCAAAAGGTTTTTTTCAAGATTATATTCGTACTCGAAACCTCAAGTTGAACGCAAGTGACTTGTTCGAAAAATTCGTTTCAAAAAAAGAAATAGCAATCATCAACGAGCGAACAAACTGTTTCCAGTTTAAGCACCGCACGTTTGCCGAATTTTTCTACGCAAAGAGCATGGCGAAGTACAACACTGCGGTCATTGATGAGAAAATCTACCATGCGTACTGGAGCACACCTTATTTCTTCTTCGTGGGCCTAAAGAGAGATTGTCCTGAGCTGGTAGACGCCATAAATAAAATTGACATCGTAAATGAACTGCCTAGACTGATGAGAATTGTCAATAATGGTAACTATCTTCTAGCTGCGTATTTAACTCCATACAACTTCATTCAACAAGGCGTTGCTAAGTCCTATGCAGATGCCGCAAGATATTTGAGCGAAATATTTAGCGGAAAGATCACGAGCACTCTGTCAAAACTTACCAAGATGCATACTCTATACTTGATAACGAAATGCTTGAATGACAGTTTCAGGTATGACTACTTTAAAGAGGCTTTGAGTGATGCAGCTCTACAGATAACATATACGACCAACCCGAGCGAAGAGGACTTTCTTCAACTCTTTCTTTTGAGGAATACCTGCTTGGAGCTAGGAGAAGAGACTGCTTTCGACGGCATGCTTGAGCAGTACGAAGACTCGATTCCTATGTACATTAAGTTTGCAATCAGACATGAGTCCCAAGAAGGCACAGAATCACTAGTCTTGTCAAAGTTCAACAAACGACTAGCTAAGCAGATTAGGTCATCGGGAAGTGCTCGCGAGATAATCAATAAGCTCTATTATGTACCGATCACGGAGCAATTGAAGACTAAATCAGCTAGTGACAAGCAGACGTATGCTCCGGCCGCGGCATTGAGTTCGTCGAAATGACAGCGTTATGACAGCCTTAAAGCTCCTAGCCCCGAAATCCGGGGATTGGACGCGGGTTCAAATCCCCCCGGCTCCACCACCTTCCTAACACAAGCCCCATTTTATGGGGCTTTGTGCTATCTGGACCTTGCATTTTTGCCGGTGTGCCACTGACGTGTCACATTCCTGTGGTGCATCACTCGGTGCCTAGCATGAAACCAGCCCCTTCCTATCTGACGCTTAACCGACACGGCACATACTATTTCCGCATGGTTATCCCCCACCCGCTTCGAGCTTTGCTCAAGAGGCAGCGTGAGGTGCGGCGTACGTTGAAAACTGATAGCTACCGCTTGGCCCAAAAACGCGCTCGTCAGTATGCTGCCCGGTATGAGCAGCCTTTGATAGGGTGATGAGCGTGGTAGAGCGTGACGACCTGGGTATCTCTGAGCAGGACTAGCAAGAACTCATGGAATTGTTTCCGGATTTCTCAGATCCCGAAGATCCGGATTAGTCTGCTGAGCCAATCCTCTCAAATGATGAAATTGAGGCACGCCTGCGTCGCAGGGAGGTTGAACGTCTTCTAACAGGGGGCCTACGGGCGTCGTATTCCGGAGAAACTGGAGCCTTTAGCTGAGCAATTGCTGGAGCTTTCCCAACCGTATCTAGCCACCCAGCTGCGGATGGTTTTGCCAACACTGGGAGATGAGTTGGTCCTAAAAAATTTAGCATTAACGCGGGGAGCAGGAGGGCAACGCGATATTCATAGCGCCTCTAGGCACGACCCATTGATGTCTGATTGGACCCTATACCAGGTTTGGCAGCATCAGTTGGATTGCGACAGAGCCGATCTTTCATCGGAAGGCGGACAAGCAAACCACGGGAGTACTCTGGAAGAAAGAGAACGCAGGGCGCGAGTGATGACCGTACTCACTCAGCACAAACCAGTGCGGTTATTAACAAAAAATGACTGGCAAGCTGCTTACAATGCCGCCCGAGTAATGAAAGCAGGGGCGATGGCCTCTATAAGCCCGCCTACCCCTCTAAGCGAAATTCTAACGGAGGACCGCGAGGAGATGGCCGGCCACGAACGTGTGAGCTCCCTCATTAACTCTATGAAGCAAATCCAAGCCCATGCTCGCTTTTTTGACTTAACTACCCTCCGCACGGCCGACCTCAAGATCAAACCGGTGGAAAAGAGAAGCACACGCCGTACACGGGGTGGCCGAGCATTCACTGCTGATGATGTAGATGCGATATTCGACGGCTTCATTTACCTTGGCGCACTACCAGAAGACAAAACTAAAGCCTATCCAATTTGGCTCTGGCTGCCGCTGGTCGGCTACTTCACTGGCGCGAGGACAAGGAAATCGCTCAACTCGATACAGCTGATACCCGGATGATTGAAAATTGTCCATGCTTTGAATTTTGTCCAGACCCACCCAATACGTTCGAGGCTAAGAGAATGAAGACTGGAGAGGCACGATTAGTTCCAATCCATCCGCGCCTGATTCAGCTTGGATTTCTGGAATCCGTCGAGAGTCAGCGGGAGTCGAAACAGAAAAAGCTTTTGGTGATGGCCTAACGTACCTTCCACCACGAGAAGGAAAAACCGATCACAACAAAGAGGGTTGGGCAAAAAGCGCCAGCAAATTTTTCAACGAAGCACCTAGAGGCTACTTGGTGCGAATCGGAGTTCATGAACCAAACGATGGCAAAAGTCTCTACTCATTCCGGCACACCCTAGAGACAAATCTGAGTAATGCGAGGCGCAATGGCGAACCGTTAGATCGCTCTATCATCGATGCAATCACTGGCCATCTGCCCCAGACAATCGCCGGCAAGCACTACGATGAAGGGGCTACGATCCAGCAAAAACTAAACGCTTTACTGCTTCTGCCGATGCCTAAAGCCCTCCAATCCCTCACAAGCTATCAAGTAGATTTTGCGGACCGTTTCGGCAATATTTTGATAGAGAGCGTACAAGGCCATCGACGGAAGCACCCTAGATTGGCTTAGCCTCAGATGCATTTACAAAATGCCCGGCACTGGGCCGGGCTTCTTACTATGAAGGGTCTGTAGGGGGCGGTGGTGGCGGTTCCCGGTAAATCGGATTCCAGCTCCTGCGCTCTACGTCGTCATTTGGTCGGCTCGGCGCTGGGGCTGGTGGTGGTCTTTTCTTGTCATCGCTACTCATGCATCCGCTCTCCTGTAGGGAATGTCATTGTATGAAAAAAACTCGATAGAGCTGATAGCGCTGGATTCGACTAGCACAGATCGACTCACGGGAACCTCCCGCCTCACAAGGCCACTCTCGTCAAAGTCGTAAGCTCTGGCGATACACAATGACTTTTCAGAACGTTGCGCCGAAGCTAAGCTTCCAGCCATATAAGCACCTCCCAACCATCGCCCGTCCACTGTTCGAACCCTCAAGAACACGCCGTCTTTGCTTTGCGACTTCTCCGAGAATATATAGTCCCAAGCGTTGGAGATTGGATGCCTTCCCCAGCCCTTACCGGCCATCCGCAGCCTTGCCTGGACAAGCCCATAACCAAGGACGGCGGGAACGAGAAACGTTAAAGCCATCCAAGCCATCACCCCTTCAACCAGCTCTCCGCTTTTCATTGTTCCTTCAGCCCAAGAATAGCCGGCACTCAAGGGCACGAAAAGCATCACGCTATAGATGATTGACTCAATCAACAGCGTAGCTGCGCTTTTCTCCAAACTCGCCTCTATGACCATCGAGTAGGACTTCATAGCCACGAATCCAGGTACCACGAATGCCATAAAAAAAAGAAAATTTTCAGGTTTCGCTAGATTTTCCACTTGTTCCCCCTAGGACTGACTTCCGACGAAACGGTGGCCGGGGACATGCACCTGGTACTTCGTTTTGGCCAACTCCGCCCTATACAGCGGAATTTGACGACCGATCTCACGACCCGCTTGATCAACAGCTTCTTTGAGCGAGTGATAGCTCTCGGCACTCATTCTCCCCCCTGCGATTACTGCCCACAAAAAATGTACCCGTGGGTAAGCGTGTATTCCAGGCCCCTCCCAAGTGGTCAACATGCGCTCTTCCTGTTCATATCTCCAATCAGGGCTCTTAGTCAAAAAGTACTGTGTGATGTCACAACCCGAAGCCCAGTCGACTACGGGCCTCTCCACTCGATACTCGACGGGGAACGGCATGAATCGCTCCAGTAGGTGCATTGGAGCATCCATCGCGATCCGCATCTCAACCACAAACCCTTTGTGGTGATCAGCGTAATGCGACCACATGAGGATATTGGTTGGATCTCGACTGAGTGAAAACACCCCTAACGTTGAGACTAGACCTTTTGCGAAATCTCCTGACACAACGCCTTTTCGGGCGTTCGTTACACCGATTGAACGAGCCTCCTCAATTGAGACACCATGATAATCGGCAACCCTCTGAATCAGGTCAGGTCTGCTCAGGTGCAGGTTGTCGATGCTGTCCAAATCATAGGCCGGCATGCAGTCAAACGGGTCATTAAATTCCAGAGGGCAGGTGAATTTTAGCGTTCCCTCAGTCACCATTTTCAAGCTGCCCTCATTGAACGGCAAATACTTATACCTATAGAGCGTTTCCACATCACCCGTTCCTTCGACCACTATGAAATACCCCCAGTCTGTTTATCAGAATAGCTATCAGAAATAGCTTGTAGCTGGCTAGTGGCCCGAATCGTGAGGCATCATAAAACGACCGGTTTGGCGTTTGAGGGTCATTGAATGGTTCGGTAGCGTCGCGCAGCAGATGGGGCACGGCGACGGGACGATGATCGCACGGGCGCCTGACCGGTGGGTGCCGTGGGCCGGCGCGAATGCTGAGTCAAAGGCCGAGGCTATGTGGGATAAAAAAGTTGCTAAGACCTCGTAAATAGATAGCAAGCCATACAACTAAATATTCTCTCAGTCAGGTTTAAGCTTTAGGTCGCCGCAGCCGATACTTTTGATAGTTCTCAATTTCTCAACGGTGAGCACATGTTCAACAAAAGGCTTAAACGCGACATCGCTGTGCTCCAAGAGGAACTGAAATCCCTCCAGCAAGCTCAGGAAATACTGGCTGAGGAGACCATCTCGCTGACGGTGGACAGGGACATGAATATCACTTCGGCGGGGCCGAAGTTTTTGGAGTTCCTGGGCAATCCTCCATCCTCGATCCTTGGCCAATCCCTGGGCCGCTACACGCCGTCTTACGTCCGGGATCTGCCTTGCTATAAAAACTTCGTCACCGCAATGAACAGGGGCACCACGACCTCTGATGACTACCGGTTTGTGAGGGTTGACGGCAGCATGGTCTGGGCACGGGCCGTATGGGCTCCTGTCAAGGACGCTTCAGGCCAAGTGACCCACATGACCTGTTACGGCTTTGACGTTACGGAGGCTGTCGATAAATCGAGAGAGAACGATGCGCTTATCCAGGCGCTTCACAGGTCAACCGCCGTCATTGAGTTTGATCTCTCAGGCAAGGTGGTCAAAGCCAACGACCATTTCTTGAGAGCTATGGGCTATTCGCTAAGTCAGATTGTAGGACGTCACCACAGCATGTTCTGTGAACCGTCCTACGTCAGCTCGCCAGAGTATGAAAAATTCTGGAGCACTCTGCGTACGGGGAAATTCGTGGCCGATCGGTTCAAGCGGATCGACAGTCATGGCAACGATATCTGGCTCGAAGCGACCTATAACCCGGTTCTCGACAACGAGGGAAATCTCTACAAGATCGCCAAGTTCGCCACACCGATTACCGATCAGGTAAAGCGCGAGCAGGAGGTCAGGAACGGCGCGAGCACGGCGTATGAAATTTCTCAGAGCACAGACAACACCGCCAATCGAGGCGCTGATGTGGTTAAAGAAACCGTTGCAACGATGAATCTGATCGTTGACCAGGTAACCGCGGCGTCGACCAGCATTGAAGCGCTGGGTAAACAGTCGCTGCTGATCAGTTCGATTGTGCAAACGATTGGGGGCATCGCCCAGCAGACGAACCTGTTGGCGCTCAATGCTGCTATCGAGGCGGCGCGCGCAGGTGAGCAAGGTCGAGGTTTTGCTGTAGTGGCGGATGAGGTCAGGCAGCTCGCCGCACGCACCAGCGCAGCCACTGATGAAATCGTGACGGTAGTCCAGGACAACCAACTGTTGGTCAACCAGGCCGTCTCAGGCATGGGCAGCAGTCGCTCTCAGGCAGAGCAAGGGTTGAATCTCGCTCAGCAAGCCGGGAGTGTGATTTTGGAGATCCAGGCAGGGGCACGCGAAGTCGTGGGCGCGGTGGAACGGTTCGCTAAACAGCTCTGATAGCTCGATGAGAGATGGGGCCACCGGCCCCGGCACGTCTGCGCCTGGTTGTTGGAGACAGCATCGAAAAGGTCTGTGATGTCGATAAATGCTCGCCTCCACCAGACATTAAAAAGGCGCCCCAAAGCGTCTTTTTTTGCGTCCTTGTAAAATCTAATCCGCACTGCCGGATCAGGCATCGCGATGACTCAAAAAAACCTCAATCAGTCGGCGCATTCGGGGGGGCGTGTTTCGGGATTTGCCTTGGCTGACGTTCACCATGCCGTTGTGGGCGGCATGGCGCTGGGAGAGGCTGAGGCCTCTGGCTGGCACCTTTCGAGAGATTTTGACGGGCCCGGAGGTCGAGCCGTTGGCGCCTTTAGCCGCCCTGAACGAGGCGTGACAGAGGGCCGGATGAGCCAGTTTGACGCAGTGGACACACATTGTGACAACGATAACAAGGGCGTAGACTTCGCCTCATCTGGTCGTACCCTCCCATACTCATAATAGTTTGCTGACTGCATGCACCGCACAGGCCTTGAGCCTCGCGCGGTCTTTTGGCTTGTCGGCGTTTCGTATGTGAGCTCGACGGCCGCTGAACTTGTTTTTACCTTGAGGCTGACGCGTCTTTAAATGAACACCCTTGATGCTCGCACTGGAAGTTGGCTCAGCGTAATCGCGCTGGCCCTGGCGGCTTTTATCTTCAACACCACGGAGTTCGTGCCGGTGGGTCTGCTGAGCGCCATCGGCCACAGCTTCGACATGACCACCGCGCAGGTTGGCCTGATGCTGACGGTTTATGCGTGGATCGTGTCGCTGACGTCTCTGCCGATGATGCTGATGACCCGCAATATCGAGCGGCGCAAGTTGCTGGCGTTTGTGTTCGTCCTGTTCATCGCCAGCCACGTGATGTCGAGCATGGCATCGAGTTTCGGCATGTTGCTGGTCAGCCGCGTCGGCATCGCCCTGGCCCATGCGGTGTTCTGGTCGATTACCGCTTCTCTGGCGGTGCGCGTGGCGCCAGCCGGCAAGCAGGTTCAGGCGCTGGGGCTGCTGGCCACCGGTACGTCGCTGGCCATGGTGCTGGGGATTCCGTTGGGCCGCGTGCTCGGTGAAGCGCTGGGTTGGCGTATGACGTTCCTGGCCATCGCCGGTACTGCAGGCCTGACCGTGCTGGTGCTCATGAAGTCGCTGCCGCTGCTGCCCAGCCAGAACTCCGGCTCCCTGCGCAGCCTGCCGATTCTGTTCAAGCGCCCTGCGCTGGTGTCGCTGTACGTGCTGACGGCGCTGGTGGTCACGGCTCAGTTCACGGCCTACAGCTACATCGAACCTTTCGCACAGGTTGTGGGGAAAATGAGTGGCGACATGATCACCGTCGTCCTCTTGCTGTTCGGCGGTGCCGGCATTCTAGGCTCCATCGTGTTCAGCCGGTACAACAACCGCTATCCGCGCGGCCTGTTGATCGCTGCGGTCGGCGCGCTGGCGCTGTGCCTGGTGTTGCTGTTGCCGTTGTCGGGCAAGGCGTCGTGGATCGCGACGCTGAGCATTGTCTGGGGCATGGCGATCATGTGCTTCGGTCTGGTCATGCAGGCCAAGGTGCTGGCAATGGCGCCGGATGCCACGGACGTGGCCATGTCGCTGCACTCGGGCATCTACAACATCGGCATCGGCGGCGGCGCGCTGCTGGGCAGCTTGGTGATCAGCCAGCTGGGCATCGCCAACATCGGTCTGGTGGGCGGTCTTGTGGCGCTCAGCGGCCTGGCGTTGGCGTGTGTGGCGACGTATCGGTATGGCGAATCCATTCGCGCCTGAAATCGGGTGATCTCCCCCTGTAGCAGTACGGCTTGCCGGCGGTGGCGTCTCTGAAATCGCCTTCGCCAGCAAGCCGGCTCCCACGGGGTAGCGTCACCCATGGGGTTAGCGCCAAACCGAGTTCCTTTGCGAACCATCATTCCCATCGATAACCAACATTCCCGCGATTGCCTTCCGCTCAAAATTCAGCGGCGTACTATCACCTCACACCCAAACACGAACGAGGGCAGGAAAAATGGTTATTCATCTACTGACTTGCTTGACGCTCGCAGCCCTCACCAGCTACGTCGTCGCCCTCAAGCTGTTCGCTCTGGAACCCGTGCCTGTCACGGCAGACGAACAGCCCAATCGTGTTATGGCACGGGCCCACTAAAGCCCCAGTAGCTGACACTTATCAGCACCTTGTAACGTTCAACTTTCTGTTTGATGCGGAGCACTCGACATGACCCGAGACGTCACGCTGCACGTTAGTTTTCCCAAATTTGGTAATAACTATTACTCACAACATGTCGTCGTACGCAAAAACCGCCAGAGCCTGATTGAAGACACACGCTTTGATGCCTTCATGATGCCGTCGGCGGAAAACCACTTCAGCAATGAAGTGGTGGGCTTCAACGATCAGTTCCGTTTTCTGACCGATGTGTTGGCCATGCATCTTCTGGAAGTTGAAAGTGCGCGACCTGCGCGCAAAGCCCGTCCTTTCGCGCAGTCGCAGGCGGTTTAATTCAAAAATATTGAGTTTAATCTGCATTATTTCGAATTTGCTTCATCGTTTGTCCCCGCCCACAATCCCCATGCTTTGAGTTCGACGGGAGGTCGCCGCAACGACCTCCTTTCGTCGTTCTGCCCTTTGCAATGACTAGCACGTGCCCCTTGTGTGCGGGAGCTTTGCCACTGCCGGCGAGCTCCTTTTTTCGCCCTGGAATTCTCGTTTGAAAGCCCTACTTCGCAGCTTCATCCCCCACTCCCTCAACACTCACCCGGCCGAATGGTCACGCTCGGCGTTAGGCGCTTGCCTGGGGATATTCGTCAGTGCGCTGTTGAGTCAGCAGCTTTTCGGCCTCGATGTCACGTTGCACCTGCTGGGCCCGATCGGCGCCTCGGCGGTGCTGTTGTTCGCCGTGTCGAGCGGGGCATTGGCGCAGCCGTGGTCGATCATCGGCAGTTACCTGATCTCCGCCCTCGTGGCGCTGTCGTGCATTCAGTTGTTCGGCCATACGGTCACGGCAGCGAGTGTCGCGGTGTGTTCGGCGATTGTGATCATGTGCGTTTGCCGCTGCCTGCACCCGCCCGGCGCAGCGGTGGCGATCAGCATCATTACCTCGAAGCAGGAGCTGGCAGCGCTCGGGTTGCAAGTGCTGTGGCCGGTGATGCTCAACGCGTCGGCCCTGCTGTTCACGGCGCTGATCTACAACAACCTGACGCGGATGCGTTACCCGCACATTCAGCCACCCTCTGCGCCGGTCCTGCCTCAGACCGAGCGCGGATTCAACAGTGAAGATCTGGATAAGGCGCTGGACGATGTGGGGACGTTCATCGACGTGTCCCGTGAGGACCTCGAAATGATCCTGCTCATGGCCGAAGCCAACGCCCAGCAGCGCAACCGGGCCTAGAACAACGGGTCCCAACGCTGCGACCAGTCGCCCTCCTCTTTGGCGATTTCGCGCAGCAGTTCGAAGGCGCGCTGCAAGGTCGATGACGGGTTGTCCCGCGAGTAAACCAGGTAAGTCGGGTAGCTGAACTCGGGCGCCAGCGGCACGCGCTCGACGATGCCGCGATCCAGATACGATTGAACCACCCGCGTGCGGAAGTAACCGGCGCCGCCGTTGTCGAGGATGTACTGCAGGGCGAAAGGCCCGAGGTTAAAGGCGACAGAGGCCTTGGATTTTTCTGGCATCGCAGCGTCGTGTTGCTCACGAAACGCAGGGCCCCAATCGATGTACACATAGGGCTCGGGCTTATCGACCACGCGCACCAGAATCAGCTTTTCTTCCAGCAGTTCCTCGACCTGCAACCCAGGCCAGTAAGCCGGCTGATAGACCAGCGCGGCATCGAGCACGCCGCGCTCGACATCCTTCATCAGCGCTTCGCCGTCCTTCACCTCCGAATGCAGCGCGTAGTCCGGAATCGCCTTGCGGATCTCGCGCACCCAACTGAGCATCAGCGGGTTGCACAGGCTCATTTCGGCGCCCACACGCAGCACATGACGATAGCCATCGGGCAGCGGCAGTTCACGTCGCGCGGCGTCCCAGGTCTGCACCAGCTGGTTGGCGAACAGCACAAATGCTTCGCCATCGGAGGTCAGTTTGGCCCCTGTGCGATTGCGGATGAACAGCTTGCAGTTGAGGTGGCTCTCCAGCTTTTGCACCCGCGCGGTGATGGCGGTCTGGGTGACGTGCAGCTTTTCGGCAGCGGCCATGAGGCTGCCCAGGCGGACAATTTCGAGAAAGGTTCGGGCGAGGTCGATGTCCATCGGTGGGGCTCGGCTGCAGGCTTCAGGGCGTCGGGCATCAGGGCTGTCGCGCCATGGTAGCGCAGTGGCCTGCCGTTCAGCGGGAAAGCGTCGGGGTTTCAATGGCAAAGACGATTTCGATCTGGCAGAAATCCGAAATCCGCTGTCTCATGCAGCAGGTTCGTACACATCACGAGCCCCTTACCTACCCTTCTGCGGAAAACAACATGAAACACGCCCTGCTCACCGGCCTGCTCCTGACTGCCTTCGCCCTGCCCTTCGCGGCGTCGGCCAACGACGACAACAGCCAGTGCCAGATGAACCTGAGCAAAGTTCGAGATGCCAAAGTCGCCAGGCCCAACCTCAGCGATGCCGTGAAAAGCGACGTCGACACTACCGTGCACCGCGCCGAATCGGCGTTGGCGCGGCACAATGATGACGGGGCCCGGGAGTGTGTGGCGTTGACGCAGCAGGCGCTGCAGAAGATTCAGAGTAATTGAGTGAGTGACCTGTAGCAGCACGGCTTGCCGGCGGTGGCGCATTTGAAATCGCCACCGCCGGCAAGCCGTGCTGCTACAGGGTAAAGCTCGAAAAATCTTGACTCACTTCAACACCAACAACCGATAAACCCCCGCCTCGCTCTCGATCCCATGGGTGTCATGGGTGAACCCCGGGAAGGACCGGTCGAAACTCTCCAGCGCCTTCAGGTACGCCAGCAGCGGCCCATCCGACGGTCCTGCGTTTTCCCCCGGCATCAGCAGCGGAATCCCTGGCGGATAGGGCACGATCCCCGTCGCGGCGATGCGTCCTGCGGCCTCTTCCAGCGTCACTTGCTCGACCTCATTTCTCACCAGTTTTTCGTACGCCTCCACCGGACTGAATTCGGCTTTTGGCAGCGTACCGAACGCCTGCGCCATGGCCGCTGTGGTCCTGGTTTGCTTCATGGCCGCAAAGATTTCTTCGGCCAGATCCTTCAAGCCCATCCCGGCATAGCGCTGCTGATTGGCCGTCAGCAGATCGGGCAGGCACAGCTCCAGTTCCAGGTTGGTGTCGTAGTCGCGCTTGAAGTCCAGCAACGCGTTAACCAGCGTGCCCCATTTGCCTTTGGTGATGCCGATGGAGAACAGGAAGAGGATGGTGAAATCGGTGGTTTTCTCGACCACGATGCCTTGCCGCCCCAGGTACGCGCTGAGCACGCAGGCCGGGATGCCGAAGTCGAGCAGGTTGCCGTCGTCGCCCATGCCGGGGCTCAGGATCGACACCTTGATCGGGTCGAGCATGCAGTAGCCGTCTTCGATGTCGCCGAAGCCGTGCCAGACCTCGTTCGGGTGCAGCACCCAGCAATTGGGGTCGGCCTTGAGCTTGGCGGGGTCGACTTCGTGGAACGGAATCGAGGTCGCGCCGACCGGCACCGACGGCGGCTGCCAGCAGGAGAAAAACCAGTCGTCGTTGCTGAGCATGTCGCTCTGCATGCGGGAAATCACCTGGCGGAACGCGATGGCTTCCTCGATGGATTCGTTGGTCAGAATCTGCCCGCTGGGGGCTTCCATCATCGCCGAGCTGACGTCGCACGAAGCCATGATTGCGTAGTTGGGCGAGGTCGAGGCGTGCATCATGTACGACTCGTTGAAGCGCCCATGAGGGATCGGGTTGCGCCCGTTGCGCACGTGAATCATCGAGGCCTGAGACAGCGCCGCGAGCAGTTTGTGGGTCGATTGCGTGGCGAACACGGTGGGCTTGGACGGGTCATGATCGTCGGGGCTGCCGTGCATCGCGAAGCGATCCTTGTACAGCGGGTTGAAGCGCGCGTAGCCATACCAGGCCTCGTCGAAATGCAGTCGGTCGACGCTCTGCCCCAGCAGCTCCTCGACGCGGGTGACGTTGTAGGTCAGGCCGTCGTAAGTAGAGTTGGTGACGATGGCGTGCACCGGCGTCGGGTCGATGTGACTTTTCACCAGCGGGTTGTTGGCGATGGCCGCCTTTACGCCCTCGGCGCTCAGGGTCTGCGGCAGGATCGGGCCGATGATGCCGAAGCGATTGCGCGTGGGCACCAGATACGTCGGAATCGCCCCCGACAGCGTCATCGCGTGCTCGGCAGACTTGTGGCAGTTGCGGTCGCACAGGGCGATCTGATCGCGGGTCACGCTGGCCATCAGAATCACACGGTTGGACATCGACGAGCCGTTGGTCACGTAGTACGTGCGATGGGCGCCGAACACCTTGGCCGCGTAGCGCTCGCCCTGGCCGATGGGCCCGCTGTGATCGAGCAACGAGCCCAGTTCGCCGACGGAAATCGACAGGTCGGAGCGCAGCAAATTCTCGCCAAAAAACTCGTAGAACGCCCTGCCTGCGGTGCTTTTCAAAAATGCCGTGCCGCCGGCATGGCCTGGTGTGTGCCACGAGTACTCATAGCTGCGGGCGAACTTGAGCAGCGCGCCGAACATCGGCGGCAACACGGCCTGACGATAGCGCTCGATGGCCGCCATGATCCGCCCGCTGAGGAAGCGGCTGGTGTCTTCCGGCAGCCAGATGAAGTCGTCGGCGTGCTGCATCACGATCAGCGGCACACTCGATGCGGTGCTGCGATCACTGATCAGAAACACCGGCACGCGGGTGTTGCGTTCGCGCAGGGCGGTGAGCAGGTCGATGCATTCCTGATGGTCTGCGCTGTCGTCGATTTCCCAGCTGAGCAGCACGCACTGGATGGCCGGGTCGGTGCTCAGAATCGACTTGGCGTCGCTCAGGCTTTCCGACGTCAGCACGCTGATGGAGCGCTCCTCGACGTCGGCGATCAGCTGGATCAAGGCCCTGCCGAACACGCTGCGTTTGTCGGGCTGCTTGCTGACCAGCAGCGCCAGCATGCCGAGCAGGTGTCTGTATTCCGTCATGGTTGAGTCTCCAGTGTGGCCCGATTCACGCTATTGAGAGGCACGTCATTCACAGGGATGGGGTCGCCCACGATGTGCTGCGCGGCGACAGTCTGGGTGGGAACGCTGTTGTTCAGGGCCTCCAGTTTGATCAGGCGTGTGTTGACGAAACCGAACAGCGTGTAGCCGACAATCGTCGCCACGCCGCCGAGCATCAGCGCCTGCTCGCCGGAGCTGTACAGCGCCAGATAGCTATAGGCCGCAGCGATGTAGGCCACGATGTTGGTGACCAGTGCCTTGTTGGCCGGCACATTGGAGACCTTTTGCAGGGTCATCAGCGTGGCCATCGACAGGATGTACGGCACCAGGTTGGTCACCACCGCGAGGTTCACCAGGGTGTCGAACTGCTTGGCCAGATCGGGGCTGATGGTGAGCAGGGCCATGGCCGTCTGCATCGCCAGCAGGATCAGCATGCTGATAATCGGCACCCCGTGTTTGTTGGCCTTGGCGAAAATCGGCAGGAAGTAACCGGTGTCCGCCGAGCTCTTGAACACCTGCGCGACGGTGAACTGCCAGCCCAGCAGCGAGCCGATGCACGCCAGCACCATCAGGCCCATGACGATGTTGCCGATCAGAGGCGTGAACATCTTGGCGAACACCAGGCCAAACGGCGCGGTCGACGACACCAGTTCGGCGTTGTCGACGATACCGGCGATGACGTTGGTGGAGACGATGTAGATCACGGCCGCGCCCAGGGTGCCGCCGAGTACCGCGATGGGCACGTTCTTCTCGGGGTTTTCCACCGCATCGCCGTTGGCGCACGCCGACTCAAGGCCGAGAAACGCCCACAAGGTGATCGCCACCGAAGCGCCCGCCGCCTCGTACCAGGTTTTGTCGTGGGGGTTCCAGCCTGCCGCGTACACGCTGCTGTCGAACCAGAACCAGCCGATGGTCGACACCAACACCACGGGGGCAATAACGCCCCAAACCGTCACCGAACCGATTCTGCCGGTAATACGTGCCCCGCCGAAGTTGGCGAACGTGGTAATCCACAGCAACGCGATGGTCGCCAGGCCGACTTGCAGCGAGCCCAGTTTTATATCGAATAACGTCTGGATATAACCCACCGCGGTAATGCTAATGGCCACGTTGGCAATCAATAACGACAAACCGTAGGTGTAGTTAGTGATGTAGTTGCCGGACTTACCAAAAGTGTATTCGGCATATCCGCCCATGCCGCCGGTCTTGCGGCTGAGCATGCCGCAGCGGGCAAACGCGTAGGCCAGCGCCAGCGAGCCGGTGGCCGTGATCAGCCAGGAGAGGATGGAGATGCCGCCGACTTCGGCGAGTTTGGTGGGCAATAACACAATGCCGGAGCCCAACATGTTGACCGCCGTCAACATGGTCAGTTGTCCCACGCTCATTTTCTTTACGACTGACATTCCGTTGCCTCATGGGATGAAGTGAGAGGCTTTTAGCTATAGCAAAGGTTTGTTACTAAGCAAGAAAGTCTGCCCACAAAGTCAGATAGCGAAAAGCCATCTTCTTACAGTTTCAAAATGAGTAGCGACGGGATGGGCGTTATTGAATAGGAAGAGACAGTTCGAACGGATAGATCGTTTTTCGCATGAGATGAGATGCGGCTGTAGCAGTCCGGCTTGCCGGCGGCAGCGATCTCGAGATCACCGCTCCCGGCGCGCCATGCAGCTAAACGTCTCAGTCAGGAAGACTGCTTTTCAACCGAGCCATTACATCGAGATCCGTGCGCTCGAAACGCAAAGGCGTGGCCGAAATACCGCCATGGGTCACGACCCAGGTCTCGCTGTCCTCGAAATCGGGCCGCTCGTGACGGTCAATGGTCAGCCAGGAGTAGCCCTGTTCGCGCATGTCGGTGCGCTGAGTGATGTTCAGGCCATCCATGCGACCGATGCCCTGACGGGTGATCTGCAGCGGCCCCGCCTCTTCTGGCGCGACGTCGGGGAAGTTGACGTTGAGGCAGACATCCGCGGCCCATTCCATCCTTATCAACCGACGAATCACATCCGGCGCCAGCGCGCGGGCGGTGCCCCACTTCACGGCATCGCGACGGGTGAAAAACTGGCTCAAGGCAATCGACGGCACGCCCAGCAGCAGCCCCGCCATGGCTGCGCCCACGGTGCCGGAAAACATCGTTTCAACGCCCAGATTGGCGCCCTTGTTGATGCCCGACAGCAGCAATTGCGGCGGTTTTTCCATCAACTGACGCAGGCCGATCGCGACGCAGTCCGCAGGCGTGCCTGACACGGAAAAACGCCGTTCGCCACGGGCCTTCACGCGCAATGGGTGGTGCAGGCTCAGGGCGTGAGAGATGCCGCTCTGGTCCTGATCCGGCGCGACGACCCAGACTTCATCGGCCAACTCGCGGGCCACTGCTTCCAGGACTTCAAGCCCCGGCGCGTCAATGCCGTCGTCGTTGGTGATCAGGATCCTCTCGATTCGCGGGCTCGACATGCAATGCTCCTTGTCAGATAAATCGTCATATGCAGCGTGAGTCATCTGTAGCAGCACGGCTTGCCAGCGGCAGCGATCTCAAGACCGTCACCGCCGGCAAGCCGTGCTGCTACAGAGGGTACGGCCATTACGTCGCCCCGCTGCGCAAAACCTCATACAAACAACGTAAACAGCGCAAATCCGGCGTACCAGACGATCGCCGAGCGAATCAGCAATTCCCACAGCACGTCCAGGCTGTTCACGCCCTCGGCACCGACCACCGGCGCGGGCACTTCACCGGCCACACAACCGGCGCGGGTGATCAAAGCCGCGGCGCTGATGTTCCAGTTGAGCAACTCGCTGAGCATTACGCGGCTGACTGCGACGAAGTTGCCCACCAGCGCGAAGCTCGCCGCCAACAAACGCACAGGCACCCAGTCGAAGGCATGACGCAGCTGAGTCGCGCGCTCGACCAGCGCGGCAGTCTTGCCATGCTCCGAAGCCAGCGCCAGCAGTCGATAGGCCAGCGCCGCCACCGGCCCCAGCACGAAATACCAGAAGATCACCGCAAAGAAGCCCTGATAGACCTGCCACAACAGGTACGTCTGCACGCCGCCGAGCAACTGCTCTTCATCCTCGGCGCGAACCCCCAGATCACGATCAGCCACCAGCACCGCCGCTTCCTGATCGCCCCGCCGACAGGCATCGCGGAAGGAGCCCAGCTTGGCCTTGATATCGCCCCGGCCCAGGCTGTAGATCAGCACCAACAGGTGAATCGGCAGCGCCAGCCAGCCGTAGGCGACTGAGCCGACGATCACCAGCACCAAGGCTAGAACCAGCAGAGGCAGCAACACCGTCAGCGTCAGAATCCACCACGGGCGCTTGGCCGTACGGGGGTTGGATTCCAGCCGCCCCAGTTGATACAGCCAGGGCGCATCACGTTGAACACGCTGGCGCAGGGCCGAAAACTTCTCGACCCACACCGCCAACAGCAACACCAGAAAACTCATTACCTGCTCCTTGATTCAATCCTGCAAAGCCGAACGAAACCGCACCCAGTCAAAGCATGGACCCGGATCGGTCTTGCGTCCCGGGGCAATGTCGCTGTGCCCGCAGATGCGTTGTGGGGTGATCGCAGGCCAGGCCCACTGCAACTGTCGGGTCAGGGCGATCAGCGCGTCGTATTGCGCGTCGGTGAACGGCTGATCGTCGGTGCCTTCCAGCTCGATGCCGATGGAAAAGTCATTGCACGTCTCACGCCCTTCGAACAGCGAAACCCCGGCATGCCAGGCACGGTCCAGACAGGAGACGAACTGCGTCAGCTCGCCATCACGCTCGATCAGAAAATGCGCGGAAACCCGCAGCTCGGCGATGCCTTCAAAGTAGGGGTGTTCGGTGACATCCAGTCGGTTCTGGAAGAACTCCTGGACTTTGCCGGTCTTGAATTGCGCGGGCGGCAGGCTGATGTTGTGGATCACCAGCAGCGAAATTTCCGCCTCGGGGCGCGTGTTGAAGTTGGGCGAAGGGCAATGGTGCGCGCCGTGGCACCAGCCGGTGGCGGGGTCCAACTGCATGGAGGGTCCTTAAAGCCTGAGTCGACAGCGGTCAGTATGCCCGCGATGGGAGGGGATGTGTGCGGCAAAATCCAGACAGTGCCAGGGCGCAAGACAATCCGTCACTCACCCTTTGAGCTTGCGCAGATTCCCCAGCACCGACTCCAGCGCCCGATCGAACAGCAGCGAATCATCCAGCACACGAATGGTGCCGCGACGGAACTCCACAGCCAGCCCCATGCGAGTCTTTTCAAGAACCTTCATGCCCGTGCGATTGACGAACACATAACGCCCGCTCGGCTCGACGATGGCGGCCAGCTTGCAACGCAGCTTGTGGTCTTCGTCTTCGTGAATCTCGACCCAACTGCCCAGGCGCAATTTGTCGACCTGCAACAGGCCTTCGTCGTTCTCCGGCAGGTGCACCGAAGGCTCGCTCAGCACTTGCTCGCCCGGTGCGACCAACACGATTTCTTCGACCACGGCCATCATCGATGGCCCTTCGCTGGACTCACCATCTGCCGCCTGACCCTGCTCATCCGGCCCACGGGTCGCATGGTTGAAGGCCTGCACGTGCAGCGCTTCGAGCTGGCTGAAAAATTCGCTGGTGGCGAACGGGTCGAACGCTGCACTGCTCAGCCCGTCACGCAGGGACTTGAGCAAGCCAGGCACCAGCTCCAGCAGGCGCTGGCGGGCTTCCGGATCATCGTGAGGCTCGACGCTCCAGATCAGATCGTCCATGGCCTGCAGGCCGGCGCGCCATTCGATGGACTGCTCGCCGTGCTTGAGGCAGGTCAGCAGCAGCACCTTGCTCCAGGCCTCCTGCAACAAACGCACGACCACTTCTGGCAGGGTCTTGCCGCGCAGGCGATCGTTCAGGGCCTGTTGCACGCGCTGACGGGCGAGTTCAGCCAAAGCACGACCTTCTTCGGCGTCGCGGGTGCGTTGTTCGAGCAGCTCGCTGCGGCGGCGCTCATCACTGGTGAAGGCGAGGAAATCCACCAAGAGCTCGGTGAAGATCGCCGGATCATCGACGAAGTCGTGCAGCAAACGCTGAACGATCTGGTCGATGCGCGTGTACAGCGAGTCGCGCTGCATATCGTCGCGACCGCCCCAACCCAACGCCGCCGAGGCGATTTCGTTGAGCAGGCGCCGCGCCGGATGGCTGCCACGGCTGAAGAAACTCTTGTCGATGACCGCCACCTTCAACATCGGAATCTGCAGACGCGCGATCAGCGCACGCAGCGAATCCGGCAGGTTGCGGTCATCCAGAATGAATTCGAAAAGCATCGAGACCAGGTTGATCACGTCCTCGTCCATCGTGCCCACGGTGCGGAATTTCCCGCTGCGGGCGCTGACGCGGCTGATCAGTTGTTCGAGCTGCACGCGCAAGTCGAAGTCGTCCTGGGTCTCGGCGCGGGGCACGTATTGCTGCAAATGAGACAGCAAACGCAGCAGATCCTGACTGGAGATCGGCCGGGCCTCGGTTGCGTTTTCGGGGCGCGGGGTCAGGTTGCCGCGCACGAACACGAGCAATTCCTGCATCGCCGAAAACACTTCCTGCACGCTCTTGTCGAGCTTCTCGGCGGCCTGCACCAATACCGCATTTTCAGCCCGCTGGGCTTCGGTGGCCGCGGCGCTCACGGAGCGGTCGGTGGCACGACGTGACGGCACGACTTTCAGATCCGGCAACACGCCTGCCGCGATCAGCAGCAGGTTGGCTTCTTCATACAACTGGTCGGTATTGGACAGTGCGTACTTTTCGAAGAGCTTGAGGATGATCAACTTGACCTTGATCTCCACGCCCAGATTGCGGCCCGCCTGCAAAAAGAAATCACACAGCAGTGTCGGCCCCAGCGGGTTGCCCTCGTCGGTCAGCGGCTGCGGAATCAGCTCGTTCAGCCGCGTGGTCAATTGGCTCAGGGCCACACCGTCGCGACTCATCACCTTGGTCACCATGGCGTCCACGGCCACGGTGCGCTCCAGGTCGTCGTTGTGCACCAACGCGAGTTTGTCGAAGGAAACGGGTTCAGCGAGGATCGGCTCGGCGATCTCATAATTGCCGAGGCGCAGGAAGGCCTCGAAGAATTTGTCCAAGAAATTGCGCTCGATGCTCTTTCGCTTCAGGCGAAGGTCGCGCATGGCTTCAAAAAAGACGTTCTGCTCGGCGTTGTTGTGCGCCCGGTCGGCCATTTCGAAGAGGGTGTCGTCAGCGTTATCGAACAGCGTCTGCAGGCTTTCCTTGAGCAGCTGGGCAGCCTTGTCGCGGACTTGCAGCAGAACAACGGGCAGCCGAGCGACAGGCGAGGACCCCGGTTGGTCCGGACCCGACTTGCTCAAAGGCACCACTTTACTGTCGTTCTGCATCAAGAACTCCTTCCGTCAACCCACTTGCAACAGCCACACCTTCTGACAAACGCAGGATGGGCCTGGGTTTGACCGGTTCTCGAAATTTTATCCCTGGGGAATACGGCGATAACGTCAAGGCTATGACGTCAAATACAAGGCGCAGTATCTGGTAAATTCTGCCCGCCCGCCAGCGGACTCTTCGCCTTGATTGGAATAATAGGAGGGGGCGAAGCGGTGCGTGCAGCGATAGACCGCGAAAATCACAATCTGTCGCAAATCAGGCGAAAAAACCGACCAAGTGCAGGGTATGCATTCGTTTGAGGGGAGCAACACCAGTGGGTTGGTACAGACGACTGCCTTATACTCCGGCCACTTAGTAAGTGGAGTCCGATATGCCGAATCTACGTCTTGCCGCTCTGACCGCCGAAATCGAAGCCAACGTACGCCGTGCGCTGCTTGAGGACGTGGGCAGTGGCGACATCACTGCGCAACTGATCCCCGCCGAGCGGCTGGCCAAGGCCACGGTGATATCCCGCGATGCCGCGGTAATCGCCGGCACGGCCTGGGTCGACAGCGTGTTCCGCCAGCTCGACCAACGCGTCGCAGTGCATTGGCAAGTCGCGGACGCTGAGCGGGTCCAGCCCAACCAGCCGCTGTTCCACCTCGAAGGCCCGGCCCGCTCCCTGCTGACCGGCGAGCGTAGCGCGCTCAACTTCCTGCAGATGCTCTCCGGCGTCGCGACACGCTCGCAGCACTACGCCGACATGGTCGCCGACACCCAGGTCAAACTGCTCGACACCCGCAAGACCCTCCCTGGCCTGCGCCTGGCGCAGAAATACGCCGTCACCTGCGGCGGCTGCCACAACCACCGCATCGGCCTGTACGACGCCTTCCTGATCAAGGAAAACCACATCGCCGCCTGCGGCGGCATCGCCCAGGCCATCGTCGCCGCGCACAAAATCGCCCCCGGCAAACCGGTTGAAGTCGAAGTCGAAAGCCTCGACGAACTCAAACAGGCCCTCGACGGCGGCGCCGACATCATCATGCTCGACGAACTCAGCCTGGACGACATGCGCGAAGCCGTACGCCTCACCCAAGGCCGCGCCAAGCTAGAAGCCAGCGGCGGCGTGACGGATGCAACCTTGCGCACGATTGCTGAAACGGGGGTGGATTACATCTCGATCGGCACGTTGACCAAGGATGTGAAGGCGGTGGATTTGTCGATGCGGTTGAGTGTTTGAGGCAGGGCTTTGCGGCATTAGCGATCGCTGAACACGAAAAAGCCCGGTCTTGAGGCGCCGTCTCGAATCGCTCGGCACAGTCTGCAGTCTGTCGACAAATCTTGAACCAACTAAACCGGCCCCTGATCACACCTGCGCCACCCCAATGAATTGCCGCGGCAGCGGCACCATCATCACGACAGGTAAGGAGCAGGCCATGCAGACAACAGACACCGTCCACTTTGAGAGCCTGACTGAGGCGGCCAAGAAACTTGCGGAAACGAAGCGAGCGCTGCTGCTGGACCTGCTCAACCCGGCGTTCATTTCCAAACACACGAACAGCCCGGACTTCGTCACATTCTGTGAGGAAGCCGGCTACGACATAAACGCCATCGAAGATTTTGAAGCGGTGGTCAATGAGGATTGGGACAAATACGTTGCCGCCAATACCGATTTCATCGATTGGGCAGACATGCAGGCGGGCGCGGTGGCCTGGCACGCGAGCGAGCAAATGCTGAAGAACATCTGACTGATCGGGTTGTGAGTCAGCTGACAGCCGCGCAAGTAGATCCTCGGAGGATGCCAAATGCCTGCGGCTGAGCCTTGATCAGCTTAGCCTCGGCATTGATGACAGTCTCTTTAAGCGACTGTCGAAGCCTTCCAGCGATTTGCGCCAACGGCTGCATCCTGCCGATATGAGCAACGACGACGCCAGCGCTTGTCTGAAAACATCTGCCATCACCAGGGCATTGTCTCCCCGGCGCGGCGCTGCGCGATCACCGCGTAAAACTGTGTGTGAGGTTTTCTGTCGACTCGCTGCGCTTCCCAGCCAGGGTACCAGCGCTTACTAGTGCCGACTGCCGGAGGACGATCGCACTACACCCTGCGCAGTGACGGTTTTGCGCAGCTCTGGCTCAAGAGCCTCTACCGAAGACAAGCACTTCTCGCCTTAGCCCGCAGCTCAAAATTCCGCATAGCAACACTTCGGTCAAAACGGTCGCCCATGCGGCCCCCTCCACCCCCATGCTAGGAATCAAATAAAAGTTCAGAGCAACATTCACTGCTATAGCAAAAAAGAAACTGATCGCGAGCAGCCGCTCGTGTTGGGTGGCGATTGCATTCTGCTCTAGAACGTAGTTCGGCAACGCAAAGACCAGTGCCAGAAACAACAATTGAATCAGCTTCTGAGCACCGTCGGCATATACATTCCCGAACAGCATTCCGACAATCCAGGGCCCAACGATCCATCCAGCGACCGCCAAGACAATCCCGATCAGCAATGCGCCGACAACGGCATTTCGGCTAAACCGAGTGCCAGCTCCGGGCTGCATTGCCAACACTCTCATACGACGAAACAGCATCAAAACGACAGGCGTGGCAAGTAACAACAGTCCGTCATGAATACGCGTTGCGACTGCGTAGTGACCAATGGCTGGAATCTCCCCCAAAAGGTTTCTCAAAATAATGATGTCGATCTGGTGATAAAGGGTAGAGGCGAGACCTACTGCAAAGAAACTCAATGAGCTGCGATAAGCCCACCCAGGGAATTTCCAATCGATGCGCACCAGTATGGGAAAGTGCCTGAAATGAAGCGCCAATATCAGCAGCAAGCCTGCGCTCCAAGCAAGGAAAACCACCACCGGAGACGGCCCAAGCGTCAATACGGCAACCAGCACAAATATCGCACTGAGACTGCGACTACAGAAAAGAAACACCGCGTCGCGCTCAAATTTCCCTGCGCCCTTGAACCACGATGACTGCCATTGCATCAGCGTAATCGCCGTAAAACACAAGATCCCGGACATCAACGATGGAGCGTCAACCCAGCCGTAAAATGCACCAGACATGACGACGAGCAGTAATGTCGTCACGAGCAAATGCAACAACGCAATAGTGGGAAGCTGATCGCAACGAGATTTCAGGGTTGCGGAAGGCGCAGCGCGCTCACGCAGCAAAAGCGTGTTAAACCCTGCATCCTGAGCCAGGACAAGAACACTCGCCAACACATAGATGTAGGTGTAATGACCGAAAGCACTAGACTCCATGCTCCGTGCAAACAGTACGGAAAGCCCTAAGGAGACGGCAGCCGAGTAGCCGGTGACGCCCCACTGCATCATCAAAGGCGTGAAACGCTTGAATAAGACCTGACGCTGCACCAGATCCATTACGTTTGAGCCTGGCGGATGGACAACTGGAGCAGGATCGGCGCGCAGAGCAACGATGGCAGGAAAAAGAACCTAGAGAAAAAATCCACTCGACCTTCTTTTTTAACTGCTGAAAAAGGTCGTAAGACCATGGCGGACGTAAGCGGTAACTTCACGCATTCCGCTCTGAGCATCGCCACCCAAGAGGGTGGCGCAAAGATGGTGCCGAAAACAGGAATCGAACCTGCGACCTTCGCGTTACGAGTGCGCTGCTCTACCGACTGAGCTATTTCGGCGTTGGCATAGCAAGCTATCAGGACTGTCATTTTGCGGCAACTGCTACTGCGGCCTGGTGGCGATGACGCCTTGTTGCCAGAAGCGCGGTTGGTAGTTGCCACCAAAATCTCGACCGAACTGTTCTTTACGCGCCTCCAGATTCGGGAAGTCGCGAATCGCAACGTACCCCAAAAATCCGATGGCAAGAACCATCACGGTGACCCACAACTGCCGCCTCCACAGACCAAACGGTTGTCGAGTGACAGGCCACTCATGAATACCCATAAGCCACCCGACCACAATGGACAGCCATAGCTGAGAGTACGGCATGACAATCACACCATCGACCATCGACTGGGTCAGTGCACCAATCAGGCTGGCAAACAGGCACACGCGTAACAGGTCGACCTGATCAGCAGACAGACGCTTCGCTCTAACTTGAACAAAGGCCCCCCACATCCCGCGTATCACCAACAGGCTGACCAAAATAGCCGAAGGTACGCCCCATTCACTGGCCCATTGCAGGAATGCCTGATGAGGGTGAGCGGCAATCGGGTTGTAGGTATTGGCGAAGTGCATCGGACCGAAACCCAGTAGCGGGCGAGCCTTGATCATCTCCCAGGCCTGATGCCAAATGATGTCGCGAGCGGAGAGTGTGGTACTCATGCGCCCCGACGCAGAGTTGATGAGTTCAACTCCCAGGGCGTCTGCCAACACACTGAACAGCAACCAATACAGGACAAGTCCCACCAGCGCGGCGAGAGCCTGCCAGCGCAACCATCGGACACCTTGCTGACCGCATACACAAAGCGCAGCGCCGGCTACCGCCATCCCCAACCAAGTGCCACGTGTCCCTCCAGCGATCGCGATCATCCACCAGATGCCAAGCAATACAAACATCCAAGCTTTAGTCGTACGTTGCAATCCGGGAAGCAATAAGGGAACGGCCAGCAATGGAAGCGTTAACGTCTGAAATTGACCGTAGAAACGTCGGTTGGAGAAGCCCTCAAGCAAAAGATCGAGATCCAGAGTGCCCGTCGACGTTATATAACCTGCCCATGTGGAGATCAAAAACTGCGATGTTTTGATAAGGCAGACGGCGAGAATAGTTATGACAAAACCACGATCCAGTATGCCCCCACCCTCTCTTCTGAATTTGGCGGCGCAACAGGTGATTGCACAACACGCGAGAGCCAGTGAAACCTCGCACAGAGCCCAATAAGGTTTGTCGGAATAAAAACTGGAAAAAGCTGCAAGGATGACGATCAGACCAAACGCAGATGTGAACGCCCAAGAAAGCGCAACCACTTCAGCCTTGAGCATCCGGCTACATAAGAAGACTACCCCCAATCCAGCTACAGCGATTTGGTCTACTCGCTGCCAGTCATGGCCATAGAAATACGGGACTATGATAGGTAAGCAGACCAAAAAGGCGGCTAGGGCCGTCAAAGTAATTTTGAAAGGTGCGCCATCTACCAAGCTGCAAAGACTCCCGACCAAAATAAAAAAAAGGCGCGTCAAGCGCCTTTTCTACTGATTTAACAGTTAAGAGCCTGTGCAGGCACTTGGCGCAGCAGCGGCAGGCGAAACCACGCACCCCCAAGTAATGCTTTGACCAGTGCTAGTAGCGGTTGGTGTTGGGATTGTTGGCGTCAACGTCACACTTACTGTCGGGTTAGTGCGAGCAGATGTCAGCGTACCGCTCGAACAGGTCTGCCCGGTGGCCAAAGTCATGTTAGTGCACAGTGCAGTGGTTGCCAGCCCGTTCGAAAAGTTCTCTGCGACGCCCAGTTTCGCCGAATCCAGCCCTGCGAGAAGTGCAGAAGCCTGCGCGCGAAGGGTGTAGTTCTGGTAAGCCGGGATAGCAACGGCGGCGAGAATACCGATGATCGCGACCACGATCATCAGTTCGATAAGGGTGAAGCCTTTTTGTGATTGCATAACGTACGTCTCCGATCGTCAATTTGGTGCTGCTCGATGAGCGTAGACGCACACGCCGTGCCAATTTCGAATTGGAAGGTTTTTGCAGTGATCCATCGCAATGGGAGTGCCTAGTCACGCCAAATACCCGCAGTAAGTGACATTTTTTGTCACTTCCATGGCGTTCATTTGGCAGCAAAGCCTGACTGCGCTATAAACCACACACTGTCTGTGTTCGGTGGTTTTGATGACTGATGTCGTGCTTACAGGTTTGGCCAAACAATTGGTGGTTGCCGAACTTTTGAATGAAAAAGCTGCTCAGCAGGCCTATCAACAGGCCCGCCGTGACAAGGTTTCGCTGGTCAGTTATCTGGTGCAGAACAAGCTGGTCAAAAGCATGACACTGGCTGAGCTCGCCTCCGACCAATTTGGCCTCCCCTTTCTCGATCTCAACACGCTGGATAAGGAAAGCCAGCCTAAAGGGCTGGTCAGCGAGAAGCTCGTACGTCAACACTCGGCACTGCCTTTGTGGCGCCGCGGCAACAAGCTGTTCGTCGGGATTTCAGATCCCACGAACCATCAGGCAATCACTGATATTCAATTCAGCACCGGCCTCAATACCGAGGCTATTCTGGTCGAAGACGACAAACTTACAGTCGCCATTGACAAGCTTTTCGACAGCCACAGCGGCATGGGTGAGTTGGCGGACGTCGACCTCGGCCTTGAAATAGAAACCGTCGATGAATCCAAAGAAACGTCTATCGGAGGGCAGGATGCCGATGACGCCCCAGTGGTTCGTTTCGTAAACAAGATGTTGATGGATGCCATTCGACTGGGGTCTTCAGACTTACACTTCGAACCTTACGAAAAAGTCTTTCGTGTTCGTCTACGCACTGATGGGATTCTTCATGAAGTGGCCAAGCCTCCTACCCAGTTGGCAGGACGTATCGCCGCGCGCCTGAAGGTTATGGCTGGACTGGATATTTCCGAACGCCGCAAGCCACAGGATGGACGAATCAAACTTCGGATTTCCAAAAGTCGCGCAATCGATTTCCGTATCAATACGCTGCCCACCCTTTGGGGTGAGAAGATCGTCATGCGGATTCTCGATCCAACGAGCGCTCAGATGGGTATTGACGCATTGGGCTATGAGCCAGACCAGAAAGCCTTGTATCTGGAGGCGCTGAGCAAGCCTCAGGGAATGATTCTGGTGACCGGCCCGACAGGCTCCGGTAAAACCGTGTCCCTTTACACGGGCCTGAATATTCTCAATACCCCTGACATCAACATTTCGACAGCGGAAGACCCAGTCGAAATCAACCTTGAAGGCATCAACCAAGTCAACGTCAACCCTCGTCAGGGCATGGACTTTTCCCAAGCCTTGCGCGCGTTTCTGCGTCAGGACCCCGATGTGATCATGGTCGGTGAGATTCGCGACCTGGAAACCGCAGAAATCGCGATCAAGGCCTCGCAAACCGGCCACATGGTGCTCTCGACCCTGCACACCAATAGCGCAGCCGAAACCCTGACCCGCCTGCACCACATGGGCGTGGCGGCGTTCAACATCGCCACTGCGATCAACCTGATCATTGCTCAGCGACTGGCGCGCAAGCTGTGCCCGCACTGCAAGAAAGAAGTCGACATCCCGAAAGAAACTTTGATTGCCGAAGGTTTCCCGGAGTCGAAAATCGGCTCGTTCAAGCTTTACTCTCCTGAGGGATGCGAGCAGTGCAACGCTGGCTATAAAGGTCGCGTAGGGATTTACGAAGTCGTAAAAAGCACACCCGCACTGGAGCGCATCATTATGGAAGAAGGCAACTCCATCGAGATTTCCGAACAGATGCGCAAGGATGGCTTCAATGACCTGCGAACCTCTGGCCTGCTCAAGGCCATGCAAGGCCTGACCAGCCTTGAGGAAATCAACCGGGTGACCAAGGATTAAGCATGGCGACCAAAGCAGTAAAAGTCAGCGTGTACGTATGGGAGGGTCTGGATAGAAAAGGGGCCAAACAAACAGGGGAAATCAACGGTCACAATCCTGCACTGGTGAAGGCACAACTGCGTAAGCAAGGCATTAACCCGATCAAGGTCAGGAAAAAATCGGTTTCAATCTTCAGCGCAGGCAAGAAAATTAAACCGCTGGACATCGCATTCTTCAGCCGTCAAATGGCAACTATGATGAAAGCAGGTGTTCCATTGCTGCAGTCTTTCGACATCATAAGTGAAGGCTCGGCCAACCCCAACATGCGCAAATTGGTGGACGACATCAAGCAGGAAGTCGCTGCGGGGCACAGTTTTGCGACGGCCTTGAGACAAAAACCCATGTACTTCGACGATCTATTCTGCAATCTGGTTGATGCCGGTGAGCAAGCAGGTGCGCTGGAGTCACTGCTTGACCGCGTTGCGACTTATAAGGAAAAGACCGAATCCTTGAAGTCGAAAATCAAGAAAGCGATGACCTACCCAATTGCGGTCGTTGTTGTCGCCTTCATTGTGACGGGCATTCTCCTTATCAAGGTCGTTCCCCAGTTTCAGTCTGTATTTGCCGGGTTTGGCGCGAAGCTCCCCGCGTTCACGCTCATGGTGATCGGCCTTTCCGAGGCAGTGCAAAGCTACTGGTACATGTTTCTGGCGGCTGTGATAGTTGCAGTCTTTTCATTCAGGCGAGGTTACAAAAACTCACCGAAGTTTCGTGATCAGGTGGACCGGGCGATGCTGAAAGTACCCGTCATAGGCCCTCTGCTATACAAATCGGCAGTAGCCCGATATGCACGAACGCTTGCCACAACCTTCGCCGCTGGCGTGCCACTTGTCGATGCACTCGATTCGGTTGCTGGCGCGACCGGTAACGTCGTATTCAGAAACGCTGTGCACAAGGTAAAGCAAGACGTCTCCACCGGTATGCAGCTCAATTTTTCCATGCGCAGTACCGGGGTCTTCCCTATGCTCGCAGTGCAAATGACCTCGATTGGTGAAGAGTCAGGCGCACTCGACTCCATGCTCGACAAGGTCGCGACCTACTACGAGGAGGAAGTTGACACGATGGTCGACAGCCTCACATCGCTGATGGAGCCCATGATCATGGCGGTCCTCGGCGTCATCGTCGGCGGCCTTGTTATTGCCATGTACCTCCCCATTTTCCAACTCGGACAAGTCGTCTAACCATGTCCCTCCCCGACTTCCTGGCCAGCTCCCCGCTGGCCTTTGTTTTATGCACCCTGGTTTTAGGCCTGCTCGTCGGCAGTTTTCTCAACGTGGTCGTCTACCGCCTGCCGAAAATGATGCTGCGCGACTGGAAAGCCCAGGCCCGTGAGGTGCTGGAATTGCCTCCCGAGCCGCAGCCTGAGACCTTCAACCTGATCCTCCCCCACTCTCGTTGCCCGCATTGCTCGCACAAGATTCGCGCGTGGGAGAACGTGCCGGTGGTGAGTTATCTGGTGCTGGGTGGCAAGTGTTCGGGTTGCAAGGCGCCGATCAGCAAGCGGTATCCGCTGGTGGAGCTGGCGTGTGGGTTGATGTCGGCGTTCGTGGCCTGGCATTTCGGCTTTGGCTGGCAGGCGGGGGCGGTGTTGGTGTTGAGTTGGGGGTTGTTGTCGATGAGTCTGATCGACGCTGACCATCAATTGCTGCCGGATGCGATTGTGTTGCCGCTGCTGTGGCTGGGGTTGATAGTCAATGCGTTCGGCCTGTTCGCGTCGCTGGGCGATGCGCTGTGGGGCGCGGTTGCCGGGTATCTGGTGCTGTGGTGTGTGTTCTGGCTATTCAAGCTGATCACCGGCAAGGAGGGCATGGGCTACGGCGACTTCAAGTTGTTGGCGATGCTGGGCGCCTGGGGTGGTTGGCAGATTCTGCCCCTGACGATCTTGCTGTCGTCGATTGTTGGCGCGGTGTTGGGCCTGATTTTGCTGCGCTTGCGCAATGTGCAGACCAGCACGCCGATCCCGTTCGGGCCTTATCTGGCCATTGCGGGGTGGATCGCATTGCTCTGGGGTGATCAAATAACGTCTTCGTATTTGCAGATCGCCGGTTTCAAATGAGCCTTTCCGACGCAAGCAGCAACGCTTCAGTGCCCTGGATTCTGGGTCTGACGGGTGGCATTGGCAGTGGCAAGAGCGCCGCAGCGCAGTGTTTCGTCGACTTGGGCGTTCATCTGGTGGACGCCGATCAGGCTGCGCGATGGGTGGTCGAGCCCGGGCGCCCTGCCCTGGCGCAGATTGCCGAGCATTTCGGTGTCGGAGTGTTGCAGGCTGATGGCACGTTGAATCGCGCGGCATTGCGCGAGCTGATCTTCAAGGACCCGCAGCAGCGCGTCTGGGTTGAAGGTCTGCTGCATCCGCTGATCCGTGATGAAATCCGTCAGTACCTTGCCCGTGCAGAATCGCCCTACGCGATTCTGGTTTCGCCGCTGCTGCTGGAAACGACTCAGCATCAAATGGTCCAGCGGATCCTGGTGATCGATGTGCCGGAGGCCCTGCAGATCGAGCGCACCGTGTTGCGCGACAAGACCAACGAGGAGCAGGTGCGGGCGATTCTCAAGGTGCAGGCCACTCGTGAAGAACGCCTGAGCCGCGCCGACGATGTGATCGTCAATGACCGCGACCCCGCATGGCTGAAAAGCGAGGTCGAGCGACTGCATCACTTTTATCTAACTTTGCGTGGAGGCCAATGATGAGCCAACCAATGACCGTCGATTGCCCAACCTGCGGAGCCCCCGTGGAATGGACCCCGGAGAGTAAATTCCGGCCGTTCTGTTCGGACCGTTGCAAGCTGATCGACCTGGGCGCCTGGGCGTCGGAAGAACATGCAATCCCGGTGGCGCCGGATGCCGAAGATGAGTTGTTTTCCGGCGAGTTCGACCCGCGCCAGCATTGATCGAACGCGGCACCTGAGCCCTCAGGTGTCGCCATCATCCGCCCAGGGTTCGGACAAATACCGCGTGCGGTTGAAGGTCTCCAGCCACTCGGGGCAGAACACCACCAGCGCCGTGACGATGATCCCGTTGATGAACGCCTCGGGAAAGATGATCAGCCACACGTAGCCGATGAAATCCCCCAGCCACTCCGGCATGGCGAATAGCCCGTCGTGCCACAGCACGCCCATCGCAATCAGCAGACACAACAAGGCCGCCAACGCTGCGGCGAAGAAACCCGAGCAGAAGATGTAGGTAAACGGGCTTTTCGGCTGTGCGCGCTCGACCAGCAACGAGCAGCCTTCGGTGATCAGCACTGGCAGCACGACCAGCAGCAGGCCGTTGACACCCATGGGCGCGAAATCCTGATGCCCCGTCGCCATCATCCCGAGCTGCGCAACGCACCCTGCGAGAATTGCCAGCGGCCAGTCCAGTACCAGCGTGACGGCGGTCATGCCGAGGAAGTGGTAAGAGACGCCGGTGTTGAAATCCCGCCGCAGCAACCAGAGCAGAAACAGCGCGAAGACGGTGCCGAACAACAGGTGCTGGCGTCGTGTGTCGGTGAACAGCTCGACCCACGGGCAGCGCCATACCGCCCACAGCAGCATCGGCACGTAAAGGAGCCAGGCGAAGAGCATGGTTGGGGAGGCGAGCACTTGGGTTCCGATCATGACTGATTGTTCTTTTGAGTTCGGATAAGGGGCAGTCTACACCCGCTGAATCAGGCTGAGTGTTCAAAGCAAAACACCCGATGGAGCGGGTTCATTCGCTCCATCGGGTGGGAAAGTTCTCGAGAGGTTGTGGGTTAGTCGAGCTTACGCTGTGGCGCGCCGTGGACCATGGTGTAGGCGTAGTCGACACCCATGCCGTAAGCGCCGCTGTGTTCCAGGACCAGTTGCATGACCGCTTCGTAGGTTTCCTTGTGGGCCCAGTCACGTTGGAATTCGAGCAGCACTTGTTGCCAGGTCACCGGGACCGCGCCGGCTTGAATCATGCGTTGCACCGACATGTCGTGAGCCTCTTTGGTGGTCCCGCCCGAAGCGTCGGTAACGATGTACACCTCGTAGCCTTCAGCCAGCGCGTCCAGCGTCGGGAAGTTCAGGCAGACCTCGGTCCAGAGCGCGGCGATGATCAGCTTCTTGCGGCCAGTGGCCTTGACCGCTTCGACCAGTTTCTTGTCTTCCCAAGAGTTCATCGAAGTGCGCTCGATGGGCTGTTGATCCGGGTGCACGGCCAGCAGTTCTGGCCAGATGTAACCGCTGAAGCTCTTGGTTTCCACCGAGGTGAAGATGGTCGGTACGTTGAAGATCTTGGCGGCCTTGGCCAGGCCCACGGTGTTGTTCTTCAGCGTTTGACGATCGATCGATTGCACGCCGAAGGCCATTTGCGGCTGGTGGTCGATCAGGATCAGAGCGGAGTTGGTTGGGTTCAGCAGTTCGCGGATAGACATGGCGTGTTCCTTTGGATGTCGATAAGGGTCTGTAGGGGTTAGCCGCTGGAGCGCTTGGCGCTGTTTGCTGGCTGGCTTGGGAGTAAATCTACGGACTAGCCGACTTGGGAACAATCCCATAGAATTGAGACTCATTGTTTCCATATTAGGGACGTTAATGGATCGTATCGAATGCATGCGCGCGTTTGTCGCCACGGTCGGGGCCAATGGCTTTGCCGCAGCGGCTCGGGCACTGGACGTACCGCGCTCGAAAGTGAGCAAGCAGATTCAGGCGCTTGAAGAAGCCATTGGCGTGCAACTGCTGCAACGCACGACCCGCAGCCTGCATCTGACAGAAGCTGGCGCCGAGTACTACGACGCCTGTCGCGATGTCATCGCCTCGCTGGACGAAGCCGAGCAGCGCGCACGCACGGGCATGGGCGAGATACGCGGCGTGTTGCGGGTCAACGCGCCGATGTCGTTTGGCTTGAGCCGTCTGGGGCCGCTGATCCCGCGCTTCAACGAACTGCACCCCAACGTCGAGCTGCAAGTGGTGCTCAGCGATCAGCAGGTCGACCCGGTGAAAGGCGGTTTCGACGTCACCATCCGCATCGCCAGCCTGCCCGACTCCTCGATGGTCGCCCGCACTCTGGCGCCTGCGCCACGCATCATGGTCGCCTCGGCCGAATACCTCGCCAAGCATGGCGAGCCGACATCGCCGAAGGATCTGGCGAATCATCAATTTCTCAGTTACGGCTATTTGCAGAGCGGCATCAGCCTGCAGCTGTGCAACGGCAAAGAGACTCAACGCGTGACCGTCAGCGGCCCGCTGCACGCCAACAACGGCGACATCCTCGCCCAAGCGGCGGTGGGGGGAATGGGCATTGCGCTGCTGCCCAACTTCATCGTCGAACGCGCGGTGGCCGATGGGCGTTTAAAGCCGGTGCTGTGCGAATGGCAAGCGCCGGCGATCTCGGTGAACGCGGTGTATCCATCGGCGCGCCGGGTGCCGATGAAGACCCGAGCGTTCATTGATTTTCTGACCCAGGAACTGGCGCTGGGGTCCGCGGGGTTTTGATTCCGCCCGAAGGTCCGGGAGCCCGCTCGCTGGCTCCCAGACTGGCTGACGGAATCGGCAAACCCTTTATGCCACCGCGCCCACTGGCTCTTTGCCTTCCAACACCGCCGCCAGACTCGCCAACACCATCTCGCCCATACGCGTACGGGTCTGCACCGTGGCGCTGGCACGATGGGGTTGCAGGATGACGGTTTCCAGGCCGAACAGCGCATCGGGCACGTTGGGCTCGTCGACGAACACGTCCAGCCCTGCCCCGGCAATCGAGCCCGATTCCAGCGCGGCGACCAGGTCGGGCTCGTTCACCAGGCTGCCCCGCGCGACGTTGATCAGATAGCCCTCGGCCCCCAACGCCTGCAACACCTTGGCGTTGATGATGCCCTTGGCCTTGTCAGCCGCTGCGGCGACGATCAGCGCATCGCTCTGCCGGGCCAGCTCGACCAGATCGCTGACGAAGGTGTAGGGCACGTCGCTCATCGCGTTGAGGTCGGTGTAGCTGATCGGGCAGCCGAACGCTGCAGCCCGTGTGGCGACCGCGCGCCCTACCCGGCCCAGACCCACGATGCCCACGCGCATGCCGCTGAACTGTCGAGCCAACGGCAACGGCACCAGCGGCGTTGCGGTCCTGGCCCACTCGCCGGAGCGCACGTAGCGATCCCCCGTGCCCAACCCGCGACAGGTCGAAATCAGCAGGCCGATGGCCAGGTCCGCGACGTCTTCGGTCAGCGCGCCGATAGTGGCGGTAACCCGAATGCCGCGGTCGCGGGCATAGGCCAGATCCACTGCATCCGTGCCCACGCCATTGACCGCGATCACTTCGACCTTGGGCAACTGCTCCATCACCGCGCGGGTGATGCCGGTGTGCCCGCCAGTGACCACGCCGCGAATGTTGGCAGCATGTTCAGCCAGGTACGCAGCCTTGTCGGCTTGCTGAAAATACGGGCGCACGGTGTACAACGCGTTGAGCCGGGCGTTGATTTCAGGAATCAGAATCGGGCTCAGTTGCAGGATTTCAGGCTTCATAGACATCTCGCTCACATCGAATTTCAGAAGGATCAACCACGGCCCACGAAAGGCATGTTGGTCGCCATGACGGTCATGTTCAGCACGTTGGCCGAGAGCGGTAGCGCAGCGATGTAACGCACGGCATCGGCGATGTGTTTGACGTCGATCATCGGCTCTACCGCAATAGAGCCGTTGGCCTGGCGCACGCCTTTGGTCATGCGCACCGACAGCTCGGTCAGCGCGTTGCCGATGTCGATCTGGCTGCAGGCGATGTTGAACTCGCGCCCGTCCAGCGCCAGGCTTTTGGTCAGGCCCAGCACGGCGTGTTTGCTGGCCGTGTAGGGCGCGGTGAACGGGCGCGGAACATGGGCGGAAATCGAGCCGTTGTTGATGATCCGGCCACCTTGAGGCGACTGTTTGCGCATCAGCCCGAACGCGCCTCGGCTGCACAGGAAAACCCCGGTGACGTTGGTGTCCAGCACGCTTAGCCAGGTCTCTACCGGCAGCTCGTCCATCGGCACGGCGGGGGCGTTGACGCCTGCGTTGTTGAACACCACATCGAGTCGGCCGTAGACCTCTTCGATGGTCGCGAACAGCTTGTCGACGCTGGCGGGATCACGCACGTCGGTCGACACCGCCAGGGCCTCGAAACCTTGCTCGCGGGCCTGAGCGACGAAGGCTTCCAGGGGTTCGAGACGACGGCCAGTGACCACAACTTTGTAGCCATCTTCCAGCAGCCCCTGGGCGACAGCGCGACCAATGCCGCTGCCCGCGCCGGTGACCAGGGCAATTTTCGAAGGGTTTGATGTTGTCATTGTTGTTCTCCTGTTGCGCGTGTGAGGGGGTCAGGCGGCGCGACGGCTGCCGATCCGGACCTCGAATTCGCCGACACCGCTGATGCCGCCGTTGATCACGTCGCCCACTTGCAGCGCCGCGACGCCGGGTGGGGTGCCGGTCATGATCAGATCGCCGGCCCGCAGACTGACGGAATGGGAAAGCTGGCTGATGACTTCGCTCACCGACCAGATCTGGCTTTGCAGATCCGAGCGCTGGCGCTCGACACCGTTGACGCTGAGCCAGATCGCGCCCTGCCTGGGGTGGCTGTCGCGGCTGGCGGGTTGAATCGGCGTGATCGGCGCCGAGCCATCGAACGCTTTGGCCGGCTCCCAGGGATTGCCCACGGCCTTGGCGGCCATCTGCAGATCGCGGCGGGTCAGATCCAGGCCTGCGGCGTACCCCCAGACGTGCTCCAGCGCCTGCGCTTCGCTGATCTGGAAGCCGTCCTTGCCGATGGCCACGACCAGTTCGATCTCATGGCAGAACTGTTCGGTCTGGGTCGGAAAATGCAGCTCGCCGGTGGCGTCGATGACCGACGTCGCAGGCTTCATGAAGAACGCAGGCACTTCACGCACAGCGTTCAGCGAGTCGCCCCAGTAATAGTTGCGCCCCAGGCAAAACACCCGGGCGACGGGGAAACGTGCATCGCTGCCACTGACCGGCAGGCTGGAGATGCGCGAGGGTTCGAATACAAAGTTACTCATGGATTTTCCTTATGGCCCGGTCTTAATCGATCTTTTTGTAGGAGTGAGCTTGCTCACGATGCAATCTTCCAGTGACGAAAATGGCGAATGACACTCCACTATCGCGAGCAAGCTCGCTCCTACAGGGTGAAGCGATTGACCTCGAGACTACGGGATCGAAACGCCACAAAGTTGGACAAAACCGTGTTCGCGCTGGACTAAAAAACTCAATGTGCGGGCAGAAAAAAGGGCGTACTCGCGCACGCCCTTGCCCAGTTCGGCAGAAGGTCACACACACATCTGGAACACTTACTGCGCCTTGAGCTGAATGCGGTAAATGCGACCCAGCAGCAGCGAATAGGACAGCGAGCCCATGCACGCCAGCCCGCCGATGAACCAGAACGCCCAGGCGAAACCACCGGTGACATGCAGGATCTGGCCGATGACGATGGGCGTCACGATGCCGCCGATATTCGCGGCCAGGCTGGTGATGCCACCGGTCAGGCCGATCAGCTGTTTCGGGGCGATTTCAGACACCGCCGCCCAGGACGCCGACGCAATGCCTTGTGCGAAAAAGGCGATGGTCAGCAGCGCGATGCACACGGTGTTGGAGTCGGTGAAATTCACCAGCATGATCGACATGCCCAGCGCCGAGCCCACCACCAGCGGCAATTTGCGCGCGAAGGACAGCGACACGCCGCGCCGGATCAGCCAGTCGGACACGATACCCGCCAGCAACACGCCCACCGTGGCGCCGATGAAGGGCAAGATCGCAAAGATGCCGACTTTGACCATCGTCAAATGACGCTCTTCAATCAGGTAAGTGGGGAACCAGGTCAGGAAGAAATACAGCACCGAGGTGTTGGCGAACTTGCCGATGCAGATGGCCCAGACCTGACGATACTGAAACAGCTCGGCAATCTGTGCCCACTTGAACTTGTTCTTGTCCTGGCTGCTTTTGACCAGGCCGCCGCCCGCCTCGATGTAATCGAGTTCCTGCTGGCTGACCTTCTTGCAGTTCAGCGGGTCGCGGTACAGGTAGAGCCAGGCAATGCCGAACAGAATGCCGACGATACCGGTGCTGTAGAACACGTGGCGCCAGTCGTAGGTGGTCGCCAGCCACAGCAGCAAACCGGTGAACAGCGCGGTACCCAGATACTGGCCGCAAACGTAAATACTGCTGGCCAGGCCCCGTTCACGGGCCGGGAACCACACCGTGACCGCGCGGCTGTTGGCCGGGAACGCAGGCGCTTCCATGGCGCCGACGGCCAGGCGCAAGCCGAACAACGAAGCGAAGCCCCCTGCCATGCCCTGACACACCGTGACCGCCGACCAGGAAATCAGCGACACGCCGTAGGTCAGTCGCGAGCCGAAGCGGTCGGCGATGAAGCCGGCGGGCACGAGGGCGAAGGCGTAGGTCCAGGCGAAGGCCGAGAAGATCAGGCCCATCTGGACTTTATCCAGGCCCAGGTCCTTGGCCATGAAGGGTGCTGCGATGGAAATGTTGACCCGGTCCACGTAGTTGATGATCGTCGCGATCAACAACAGCGAAAGCATGAACCAGCGTCGGTGCGAAACGGGACGGGCGGGAGCGGCGGCCATGGGAGCGGCCACGGCAGCATCGATCGCCTGAATATCAGGATTGCTCGACATGAGAATTCCTCGTTGTTTTTATTGGAATCGAGTGATGAAGCGCCCCTTCAAGTTATCGTACGACCGGTTTTAAACAACCCGCTGCTTAGAACGTTTTTGGATTTCAGGCCCGTGGCGTAATTATTTGTCCAAGAATTTCGTAGCACCCGGAAAGCTCTCGAAACACAAACTGATCGACCTTAAGCCTCGTGCTAGAGCGGTTAGACTTTTGAAAAAGGTCAGAGCATTTTTGGACAAAAAAACTGGCACCGTCGAACAGAAAAGTTTTGAATCATGTCGTAGGACAACTGACAATACAAACTCGTTACCGAGGATCATCACGATGGACCCTGCCACCCGCATCCCCACCTACGGCATGCAGCAACGCAGTGAGCGGCCGGATTTCTACATCCGCGGCAAGACCGAGGGAAAGCCCGAAACCGCGCCTCACCGTCATGAGTATTTCCAGATCCAGATCAACCTGGGCGGTGACACCGTGCAGCACATCGGTGGCGTCGTTCGCCCCTTCCCGCGCAATACTCTGGCGTTCATCCTGCCGCACAAGCTGCACCTGATTCCGCACCCGCCGGAAGGCAATTTCCTGCTGATCAACTTCGCCCAGACCTTCCTGCTGCCGCAACTGCAATGCGACCCTCTGGACCTCGAAGACGTGCCGATTGCGCTGGCGCCCGAGCTCTCGCCGTTTCGTTTTCAGGAGCATCTGGACTTCACCTTGAGCGCCGAAAACTTCGCCGAGATCCAGCGCCTGCTCGACCGCATGCGCAACCTGGACCAGAACCGTCACTTCGGCACACGGGAGATTCTCAAGGGCTGCCTGCTGCAACTGATCGGCACGATCTGCGAGCTCTACGCCGAGCCGATCAAACTCATGGCCGACGACAACGCCGCCGAACGCAGCCGCCGCGATGCCCTGGCGCGCATGTCCGAGTACGTGCGCAAAAACCTCAGCGACCCGGACCTGAGCCTGAAAAAAGCCGCCTCCGCCGCCTTCCTGTCACCCAACTACCTGACCCACTGGCTGCGTAAGGAAGTGGGCAAGACCTTCAGCGAACTGGTCCTCGACCGCCGTATGCATCTGGCCCGCACGCTGCTGCTCAACGGCAGCAAACCTGTAGGCGAAGTCGCGCGGCTGTGTGGGTTCGCAGACGAAGCGTACTTCTCCCGACGCTTCCGCCACGCCCACGGAATGCCGCCGGGGCAGTTCAGGAAGCAGCGGGATGTGTAGGTCTGATTTCAAGCACGCGCGACAGGCTTCGGCTCCTACGGCCTGCGGCCAGAATCAAAAGCCAGAGCCTTCAACTTTATGTTCCACAAGACGTTTCAACTTGCCGCCAGAGCGCTAAGCTCTCCCCCATGGACGACTCTGACTACCTACGTCTGCTGACGATCCAGGCCGAGCAAGCCAATGCGTTTCTGTCCAATGCGCGTAAATGGGAACGGGAGCGCTGGGTGTGCCAGCGTTTGCTGCAAGGCCTGAACATTGCTCATCGCACCGACGATTTCCTGCCCGCCGGGCAAGAACCGCCGGACGTACTGTTTCGCGATGCGTGTTTTGAGGTGTTCTTCGTGCTCGATGAGGGACGCAGGCTCAATGATGAATGGCGCGAGGAGCTGCAGCGCAGGCGCAGTGCGTTTTCCCTGAGCCAGCTGGTGCGCCGCGAGGCCAAGCCCAAGCGCATTCCGGCGTCCGAACTGCTGCGCCGTCTGGCGCCGACCTTGCGCAAGAAGGCGCACAACTACAAGGAACGCGGGCTGGATTTGAGCGAGCTGGACATCATCGCCTTCGCCAGTCTCAAGCGCGAAGTGCTGGACCTCAACAGCCATTTCCCTCCGCCCACCGAATACCTGCGACAGGGCTGGCGCTCGCTCTCACTGGTGGGTCCGACCTTCGCCCGCGTGCTGTTCGCGCACCCTGATGCGCCGGACTTTCTGCGCACGAACCTGGGTCGCAGCGTGGTGTTCGATGTGGGGATCAGCCTGTGATGGCGCAATTTCTGCGCGAATGTTACAAAGCGGCATTCGCGTTGAAATCCGGTGTAACCAAAAGCCGGAGTCTGTCGTCAACGAAGTTACCGTATTGCAGACCGTCGTTTTCTGACGCCGGTCAATGTTCATGACGAGGCTTTATGACCAGCCGCCTGAACCCTGACGACCAGAAGCGTGTCGAAGAGTACCTTCAAGCGCCTCAGCATCAAGTCGAGCGCCGACCTTTTCGGCCGTGGCTGCTCCTTGTGGTGGTGCTTGTCGTGGTGATCGGGTTGGGCCTGTTGAGCCGTTTACTGAGCTATCTGACGCTATGAGCTGCCTGGCGCTCGCGCGGATAACGCCACTTGAGAATTCCTTAAGCCTTATGAGATATCCCCATGACTCATCGTATCGTGATCGTCGGCGGAGGCGCCGGTGGTCTGGAGCTGGCTACCCGTCTGGGTAAAACCCTGGGCAAAAAAGGCACGGCCAGCGTCACGCTGGTGGACGCCAATCTGACTCACATCTGGAAACCACTGCTGCACGAAGTGGCCGCCGGTTCGCTCAACTCTTATGAGGACGAGCTGAACTACGTGGCGCAGGCCAAGTGGAACCACTTCCAGTTTCAGCTCGGTCGTATGGAAGGGCTGGATCGCGAGAACAAGCAGATTCATCTGGCCGCCACGCTGGACGAAAACGGCAACGAACTGGTCCCGGCGCGCAGCCTGGATTACGACTCGCTGGTGATTTCCGTCGGCAGCACGACCAATGATTTCGGCACCAAAGGTGCGGCCGAACATTGCCTGTTCCTCGACACGCGCAAGCAGGCCGAGCGCTTTCACCAGCAACTGCTCAATCGTTATCTGCGTGCTCACGCCAACGAGCTGGCGACCACCGAAGAAATCAACGTGGCCATCGTTGGCGCAGGCGCTACAGGGGTTGAACTGGCCGCTGAATTGCACAACGCGGCTCACGAACTGGCGGCTTACGGTCTGGGCCAGATCAAGCCGGAAAACCTGCGCATTACCGTGATCGAGGCTGGCCCGCGCGTGTTGCCTGCCCTGCCGGAACGTATTGGCGGCCCGGTACACAAGACCCTGGAAAAGCTCGGCGTGACCGTGCTGACCAACTCGGCGGTGAGTGAAGTGACCGCTGAGGGCCTGGTGACCGCTACGGGCCAAGTGATCCCGGCGACGTTGAAAGTCTGGGCGGCGGGCATTCGTGCTCCGGCGTTTCTGGAAGGCATCGCGGGGCTTGAGACCAACCGCATCCATCAATTGCAGGTGCGTCCTACGCTGCAGACCACTCGCGACGACAACATCTTTGCCTTCGGCGACTGCGCGGCCTGCCCGCAGAAAGGCACGGATCGCAACGTCCCGCCTCGCGCTCAGGCGGCGCACCAGCAGGCGTCGTTGCTGGTGAAATCGCTGAAATTGCGCATCGAAGGCGGCGAGCTGCCGGAGTATCGCTACAAGGATTACGGCTCGCTGATTTCCCTGTCGAAGTTCTCGGCGGTGGGCAATCTCATGGGCAACCTGACCGGCAGCGTGATGTTGGAAGGCTGGCTGGCGCGGATGTTCTACGTGTCGTTGTACCGCATGCACCAGATGGCGCTGTACGGCACGTTCCGCACGTTGATGCTGATGCTGGGCAGCCGGATCGGGCGCGGGACTGAGCCCCGGATGAAGCTGCACTGATAAACGTCTGTAGCAGCAGTCTCTAGGGCGAACGCCACATTGTGGGAGCCGGCTTGCTGGCGAATGGGGAGTGTCAGCGGTGAATACATCGACTGACACGCCGCAATTCGCCAGCAAGCCGGCTCCCACAGTTCAATACCGCATAGCCTTTTAAGGCATCACCCGCCCTTTCCCCGAATGCTTGGCCTTGTACATCCAGCGATCGGCTTCGCGCATCAGTTCGTCCGGGGCTTTGCCCGAGCCGGGTTCGTACATGGAAAAGCCCACGCTGGCGTTGCTGCGGATCACGTCGCCCTTGATGATGATCGGCTCGGCAATCGCGACCAGCAGCTTTTTCGCCACCTCCCGCGCTTCATCCACCCCCGGCACGATGCCCTCCAGAACCACGATGAACTCGTCCCCCGCCAGTCGAACCAGGCTGTCGGTACGCCGCACGCAACTGTGCAATCGCGCGGAAATGGTTCGCAGCAGGTCATCCCCCGCGTCATGCCCGTAGGTGTCGTTGATCCCTTTGAAGCCGTCCAGATCGATGAACATCAGCGCCAATTGCAACCTTGAACGATCAGAACGGGCCATCGCGATCGGCAGCAAGGCGTCCAGCGCGCGCCGGTTATAGAGACCCGTGAGCGCGTCGTGACGGGCCTCCTGCTCCAGCTCCTTGCGCCCCTGAATGTTCTGGATGATGGAGATGAAATACTCCAGATGGCCCTCTTCGGAGAGCTTCTTGGTCACGCTCAGATTGACCCACACCCAAGCCCCGTCCTTGCGCAGGTAACGCTTTTCCATCTGATAGCGGTCGATCTGGTTGTCGATCAGTTGCTGCAGCATTTGCATGTCGCTGTCCAGGTCATCGGGGTGGGTGATGTCCTGAAAAGTGAGGTGCTTGAGTTCCTCGGGGGCGTAACCGAGGGTGTCGCACAGCGCCGTGTTGACCCTGATCCAGGCGCCATCCGGCGCCACCAGGGCGATGCCCACCGAGGCCAGCTCAAACATCGAGCGATAACCCGCCTCACTGGCCTTGAACAGAGCGTCAGAGCGATTGCGTTGGAGGCGCGCCAGCATCAGGTTTTCCCGCAGTTGCACCTCGCGGCTGACGATGTCGGCCAGGTCGCGCAGGGTGTCCAGTTCTTCTTGGGTCAATTGACGCGGGCGTTCGTCGATGGCACACAGCGTACCGACGGCAAAGCCTGTGCTGGTGCGAATTGGCACCCCGGCATAAAAGCGAATGTGCGGTGCGCCGGTCACCAACTGGTTGTCGCGAAAGCGCTCGTCTTCGGCGGCATCAGGCACCACCAGCGGCGAGGTTTGCAGAATGGCGTGGGCGCAGAAGGCCATTTCTCTGGGGGTTTCAGTGGCCTCGAGCCCTGCGCGGGACTTGAACCACTGGCGATCTTCGTCAACTAGCGACACCAGGGCGATGGGCACGTCGAGCACGCGCGCCACCAGGCGGGTGATCCGGTCCAGAGAAACTTCGGCCGGGGTGTCGAGGATTTCCAGTGAGTGCAGCGCCTCAAGGCGCTCTCTTTCATATGGAGGAATGGGCGCTTTCATATCTCTCGGCCGACCCTGAAAAGACCCTCTGGAGTCTATACCGGGTCGCGCGACTGCGCACATGCCGATCCGGCTTTGCCTTCAATCGGCCGCGAACGCCTGCTCTGCCGCGCGCTTCCTGAGCAACTCGATGAACTGCACACGCTCACGGCTCGCCGCCTCGCCCTTGCGCGTGAGCAAGCCGAACGGCGCCATGCGCTCTTCGATCTTCACTTGCAAGGCTTTGACCAGGCCCATCTTCAAATAATCGCGCAGCGCCGATTCGGACAGCACCATGATCGCGTCGGTCAGTTGCACCAGTTGCTGCATCGAATACACCGAGCTGCATTCGATGATGTCTGCCGGCGCCGCCAGCGACAGTCGCTCAAGCGCCTGATCAAAGGCGATGCGCGCCGGGCTGCTCTCCGGCTGCAGAATCCATGGCCAGTCATTCACCAGCTCGGCCCAGTCCAGCTTGCGTCGCTTGGCCAGCGGATGCCCCTGATGCACCACCACCATCAATTGCTCGTTACCCAGGGGTTCAAATGCGTAGTGCTCGCGATCCGTCGTGGCATTGCGCCGGGCGATGGCCAGGTCGATGCGACCCTGCTCCAGCAACTGAATCACCTGATCACTGGTGTCGCCCATGATGCGGATGCGCAGTTGCGGATTGAGGGCCTTGATCTCGGCCACGGCGTTCATCACCAGATCGGGCGCGGCGCCCATGATCGTGCCGATCGCCAGATAGCCATAACCGCCCTGCAAGCGCGCCTGCATGTCGGCGGCGCAGCGATCCAGCCCGCTCAGGGCCGACTCGGCGAAGCGCAGCAGCTCCTTGCCCAGCGCGGTCGGACGCATGCCCCGTGGCAGGCGCTCGAACAGCTCGCAGCCGAACATGTCTTCGATTTCGTGAAGCATCCGCGTCGCGGCCGGTTGGGACATGTGCATGTTCAGCGAGGCGCGATGCAGGTTCAGGCTGGAACCGAGCACCACCAGCATTTGCAGATGCTTGTAGCGCAGGCGGCTGAACAGGTGCTGGGGCGAGGTGTTCTCGGGCATGGCCGATGTCCTGTAAGCGATACCGTGAAGGTATCGATCCTAAGCTAAAAACGATTGGTCGCACATCGCTTGGCGGCAGTAGAGTCTGTGCCGTACGCAGTCAAATAATTCCAAAAAGGAAACTGTCGTGAACTCACTCCCCTCGTCCTTGCTGGCCAAGGTCTCATGGCGTCTGCTGCCCTTCCTCCTGCTGATGTACATCATGGCGTTCCTCGACCGCGCCAACGTCGGCTTCGCCAAACAGGCTTTTCAGGCCGACACCAGCATCAGCGACGCCGCGTTCGCGTTTGGCGCAGGGGTGTTCTTTGCCGGCTACGCGCTGCTGGAAGTGCCGAGCAATCTGATCATGCACAGGATCGGCGCCAAGCTGTGGATGTGCCGGATCATGGTGACCTGGGGCCTGGTCTCCGCCGCCATGGTCTTCGCCCACAACGAAACCACGTTCTACGTGCTGCGTTTTCTGTTGGGCGTCGCCGAAGCGGGCTTCTTCCCCGGCGTCATCCTTTACCTCACCTACTGGTTCCCGAACGCGGCGCGGGGCAAGGCCATGGGTTTCTTCTATTTCGGCGCGCCGCTGGCATTCATCTTTGGCAGCCCGTTATCAGGTCTGTTGCTGGAGCTCGATGGCGTGCTGGGCAGTCACGGCTGGCAATGGCTGTTCGCCGTCGAGGGCCTGATGGCTACCGCAGTGGGCGTGTGGGCGTACTTCTATCTCGATAACCGCCCCGCCGACGCCCATTGGCTGAGCACTGAGGAGCGCACGCAACTGCAAGCCGTGCTCGATGCCGAAGACAGCCAGAAGCAAGGCCACGGCAGCGTGCTCAAGGCCATGTGCCAACCGGCGGTGTTGTACCTCTGCGCAATTTATCTGCTGATCCAGGCCAGCGTTTACGGCGTGGTGTTTTATCTGCCCAGCCAGGTCGCCGGGTTGATGGGCACCAAGGTCGGCTTCATGGTCGGGTTGGTCAGTGCGATTCCTTGGGTCTGCGCACTGATCGCCGCCTGGCAGGTGCCTGCGATTGCCGATCGTACCGGTCAGCGTCGCCTGGTTGCCGCGCTGACGCTGGTGATCTCCGGGCTTGGCATCGCCGCGTCGGTGACCTTTGCCAATCCGCTGCTGGCGATTCTCGCGTTGTGTTTCGCGGCGTCGGGTTTCATTGCCGTGCAGCCGGTGTTCTGGACCTTCCCCGGCAGTTTTCTGGCCGGTAGCGCTGCTGCAGGCGCCATTGCGTTGATCAACTCATTCGGCGCCCTCGGCGGGTTCATCGCACCCATCCTGAAGAACTGGGCTGAAAGCGCCTTTCAAACGCCCACCGCCGGTCTGTACCTGCTCTCGGTGACCACCCTGATCGCGGCGGCGCTGATCATGGGCATTCGCCCGCCCAAACCGAGCACGGCGCACAAGCTGCCGACCTTTCAACACTGATCCCTATTCATTCGCATCACAGGAGTCCTCCATGAGCACGCCAACCATCAAGCACGTCCGCGCTTTCGTTCTGCGGGGCGGCGGTGCCGATTATCACGATCAGGGCGACGGCCACTGGATCGACGACCACATCGCCACGCCCATGAGCAAATACCCCGAGTACCGCCAGAGCCGCCGCAGTTTCGGCATCAACGTGCTCGGCACGCTGGTGGTGGAAATCGAGGATTCGGCAGGCAATGTCGGCTTTGCCGTGACCACCGGTGGCGAACCGGCGGCGTACATCGTCGAGAAGCACCTGGCGCGGTTTCTCGAAGGTGCGAAGGTCACCGACATCGAAAAGATCTGGGATCAGATGTACCTGTCGTCCCAGTATTACGGGCGCAAGGGGCTGGTGATCAACACCATTTCCGGCATCGACCTGGCGCTGTGGGATCTGCTCGGCAAGGTGCGTCAGGAGCCTGTGCATCAACTGCTCGGCGGCGCGGTGCGCGATGAATTGCAGTTCTACGCCACTGGCGCGCGTCCCGATCTCGCCCAGAAAATGGGCTTTATCGGCGGCAAACTGCCTCTGCACCACGGTCCAGCCGAAGGCGAAGAAGGCCTGCGCAAGAACCTCGAAGAACTCGCCGTGATGCGTGAACGGGTGGGCAAGGATTTCTGGCTGATGCTCGACTGCTGGATGAGCCTGGACCTGAACTACGCCACCAAACTGGCCCATGGCGCCCAGGAATTGGGTCTGAAATGGATCGAAGAAGCGCTGTCACCCGACGACTATTGGGGTTACGCCGAACTGCGCAAGAACGTGCCCAAAGGCATGCTGGTCACCACCGGCGAGCACGAAGCCACGCGCTGGGGCTTTCGCATGCTGCTGGAAATGGGCTGCTGCGACATCATCCAGCCGGACGTCGGCTGGTGCGGCGGGATCACCGAGCTGATCAAGATTTCCGCGTTGGCCGACGCGCACAACGCGATGGTCGTGCCTCACGGTTCGTCGGTCTACAGTTATCACTTCGTGGCCACGCGCACCAACAGCCCGTTCGCCGAGTTTCTGATGATGGCGCCGAAAGCCGATCAAGTGGTGCCGATGTTCCACCCGCAATTGGTGGGCGAACCGGTGCCGGAGAATGGCCGCATACGCCTGTCGCGCCTCGACAAACCGGGCTTTGGCGTGACCCTCAACCCTGAGTGCCAGCTGCATCGGCCGTACACTCACTGACAGGAGTCCCCTCATGAAAATGCCGCACAACGTCTTCAAGGCAGCTTTGGCCAAAAACGAGCCGCAGTACGGCATCTGGGCCGGTTTCGCCACGGGCTATGCCTCGGAAATCGTCGCAGGCCTGGGTTACGACTGGATGCTGATCGACGGCGAGCACGCGCCCAACACGGTACCGAGCATTCTTGCGCAGCTTCAGGCGGTCATGCCCTACCCCACCGCGCCCATTGTCCGAGCGGTGACGGGCGACGCGGTGCTGATCAAACAGTTGCTGGATATCGGCGTGCAGACGCTGATGGTGCCCATGGTCGAAACCGCCGAACAGGCAAAGGCGCTGGTGCAGGCCATGCGCTACCCGCCCCACGGCATTCGCGGGGTGGGCGGCGGCCTGACCCGCGCCACCCGCTGGGACGCCGTGCCGGACTACCTCAACACCGCCCATCAAGAGCTGTGCCTGATCGTTCAGGTGGAGTCGCGCAAAGGGGTGGAAAACGTCGAAGCCATCGCCGCGGTCGAAGGGGTCGATGCCGTGTTCATTGGGCCTGCTGACTTATCCACAGGGCTGGGACACATCAGCAACCCGTCTCACCCTGAGGTACAGCAGCAGATTCGTCACGCCATCGATGCGACGCTGGCAGCGGGCAAGGTCTGCGGCATTCTCGCGCCTGCCGAAGAGGATGCGCGGCGCTACATGAGCTGGGGGTGTCAGTTTGTTGCAGTGGGCATCGACATCAGCCTGCTGCGCCAGGCGGCAAAGGAAAATCTGGCGCGTTATCGGGAAACGCCTGACGCAGCACCGGCCTCTCGAACCTACTGATCGGTGTCAGCATCAACAGAAACTTTCTGTCATAAAAACGTGCTGATTACTGTGATCCCATAGCGACATCACACCCCGATGTCGCACGATCACAGGAAGTCATCCATGTTTCAGCTTTCCCGAATGATGCTGGCCGCAGGCCTGGGCATTGCACTCAACCTGTCCTGGCTGAACAGCGCTGGGGCCGCGCAGGAAGTTACCGGCGCAGGCTCCACGTTCATCTATCCGGTGCTCTTCAAATGGGCCACCGATTACAACCAGAAGACCGGCGTGAAGGTGAACTACCAGAGCATTGGCTCCGGCGCAGGCGTGGCGCAGATCAAGGAAGGCGGGGTGGACTTCGGTGCCACCGACATGCCGCTCAAATCCAGCGACCTGCAACCCTTGGGCTTGCAGCAGTTCCCCTCGGTGATCGGCGGCGTGGTGCCGGTGATCAACGTGGCATCGATCAAACCCGGCACGATCAAGTTCAACGGCCCGGTGCTGGCCGATATCTACCTGGGCAAGATCAAGAAATGGAACGACCCGGCGCTGGTGGCCCTGAACGCTGGCCTGAAACTGCCTGACAGCAGCATCAACGTCGTCTATCGCTCCGACGATTCGGGCACGACATACAACTGGGCCAGCTACCTGTCCAAGGTCAGCACGGAATGGAAAGACAAGATCGGCGCTGGCACTTCGGTCAAATGGCCAGTGGGCATCGGCAGCAAGGGCAGCGAAGGCGTCGCCTCGTACGTGAAAAAGATGCCAAACTCCATCGGCTACGTCGAATACGCCTACATCAAGCAGCAGAACCTGAACTTCGGCCTGTTGCAGAACGCCGCTGGGAATTTCGTGGTGCCGAGCACTGAGTCCTTCCAGGCCGCCGCCGCGACTGCCGACTGGAAAAGCGCCAAGGACTTCGACCTGTCGATGCTCAACGCGCCGGGCGACAACGCCTACCCGATCACCGCCGCGACCTTCATCGTGCTGTACAAGCAGCCCAAGGACGCTGATCGTCAGAAGACCGTGCAGGATTTCTTCCGCTGGACCCTCGAAAGCGGCCAGGACCAGGCGCGTTCACTGGATTTCGCGCCGATCCCCACCGACCTGAAAAACCAGATCGAAGCCTATTGGGGCGACGCGCCTAAAGCGCAGTAAACCTTCCCAACGCGAGCGCAGATGATCCTGCGCTCAGCGACCAACGTTCTGGATCGAAGAGTCGGCCAACCAGAAACGAAAAAAGGCGTCCCGAAGGACGCCTTTTTTGTGGGTTCAACGCGAATGGCGCTGGAACCTTATTTTCTGCCCTGGGTACTGCTGGGGCGAAAATGGTCGGGGTAAGGGGATTCGAACTCCTGACATCCTGCTCCCAAAGCAGGCGCGCTACCGGACTGCGCTATACCCCGATGAAACAGAGAAACACCTCGAGAGGCGTTTCTGAAGCGGGTGACGTAACTGACGTCACTCCCTAAGATTCAACCCGATGAAGCCAGGCCAAAAATGGTGGGTCGTGTGGGATTCGAACCTACGACCAATTGGTTAAAAGCCAACTGCTCTACCAACTGAGCTAACGACCCAAAAAATGGTCGGGGTAAGGGGATTCGAACTCCTGACATCCTGCTCCCAAAGCAGGCGCGCTACCGGACTGCGCTATACCCCGACGGTACTACTTCTGGAAATTGGCTCCGTGACCAGGACTCGAACCTGGGACCCAATGATTAACAGTCATTTGCTCTACCGACTGAGCTATCACGGAACGATCTTTTTCAAAATCATCAATTTCAGATGTAGCGTTTGACGCGCTTTAACACAACAAATTCAGTACTTCTTTGCTAGACGAGTCTTGCACTTACCACCCTGAATCTACTGCATTTTCAGCCTCTTCGACCTGTCTGCATCGCTGCGTTCACGTCTCTGAGGCGCGCTATTCTACATCCCCAGAAACAGGTGTCAACCCTCTAAATTGCTTTTAAGACAATGATTTGCAACTTTTTTTCGAGAGGGCCTCAAGGCCCCGAAAATCGACGTGTTGAGCCGCATTCCGGCGCCCATAAAAAAGGGCGCCCCCAAAGGAGCGCCCTATCACCACTATCTATATAGAAGCCGCGAATCAGACGAACGCAATCTCGTCATCCACGACCGTGCCCTTGATGCTGGTGCCGGGCATGAAGCCACCGGACAGAATCAGCTGGGCCAGCGGGTTTTCGATCCAGCGCTGAATCGCACGCTTCAGCGGACGCGCGCCATACACTGGGTCGTAACCGACGGCGATCAGTTTCTCCAGCGCCTCAGGCGTCAGCTCCAGGCTCAGGTCGCGCTCGGCCAGACGCTGACGCAGACGGCCCAGCTGGATCTCGGTGATACCCGCAATCTGGTCATGACCCAGCGGCTCGAAAATCACCACTTCGTCGACCCGGTTGATGAACTCGGGACGGAAGTGCGAACCCACGGCATCCATCACCGCCGCGCGCTGCGCTTCACGATCACCCACCAGTTCCTGGATTCGCGCCGAGCCCAGGTTCGAGGTCATAACGATCACCGTGTTGCGGAAATCGACCGTACGCCCGTGGCTGTCGGTCAAACGGCCGTCTTCAAGCACTTGCAGCAGGATGTTGAAGACATCCGGATGCGCCTTCTCGACTTCGTCCAGCAGGATCACCGAATACGGCTTGCGACGCACAGCTTCGGTCAGGTAGCCGCCCTCTTCGTAACCCACGTAGCCCGGTGGCGCACCGATCAGCCGCGCCACGGAATGTTTCTCCATGAATTCGGACATGTCGATTCGCACCATCGCCTCTTCGGTGTCGAACAGGAACTCGGCCAGCGCTTTGCACAGCTCGGTCTTACCCACGCCGGTCGGGCCGAGGAACATGAACGAGCCGCTTGGGCGATTCGGGTCGGACAACCCGGCTCGCGAACGACGCACCGCGTTGGCCACGGCCACCACCGCTTCGTTCTGCCCGATCACGCGTTCGTGCAGCAGGCTTTCCATCTTCAGCAGCTTGTCACGCTCGCCTTCGAGCATCTTCGACACCGGAATCCCGGTCCACTTCGACACGACTTCGGCGATCTCTTCCTCGGTCACCTTGCTGCGCAGCAGCTGGTTCTCAGGCTTGCCGTGCTGGTCGACCATCTGCAGGCTGCGCTCCAGATCAGGGATCACCCCGTACTGCAGTTCAGCCATGCGATTGAGGTCGCCACGCCGACGAGCCGCTTCCAGCTCCTGGCGCGACTGCTCGATCTTCTGCTGGATCTGCGCAGAACCGGTCACCTCGGCTTTTTCCGAGGTCCAGATTTCTTCCAGATCGGCGTATTCACGCTCCAGCCGGACGATTTCTTCCTGAAGTTTCTCAAGGCGCTTGATCGCGGCTTCGTCGTCTTCCTTTTTTAATGCCTGGGATTCGACTTTCAGCTGAATCAGGCGACGCTCAAGGCGATCGAGCACTTCGGGCTTGGAATCGATCTCCATGCGAATACGGCTGGCGGCTTCGTCGATCAGGTCGATGGCCTTGTCCGGCAACTGACGATCGGTGATGTAACGATGGCTGAGCTTGGCCGCCGCAATGATCGCGCCGTCGGTGATTGCCACTTTGTGGTGAACCTCGTAGCGCTCTTTCAGGCCACGCAGGATCGCGATGGTGTCTTCTTCGCTCGGCTCATCCACCAGCACTTTCTGGAAGCGCCGTTCGAGGGCCGCGTCCTTCTCTATATATTGGCGGTACTCGTTGAGGGTCGTGGCGCCGACGCAATGCAGCTCTCCGCGCGCCAACGCCGGTTTCAACATGTTGCCCGCGTCCATCGAACCTTCGGCCTTGCCCGCGCCGACCATGGTGTGCAGTTCGTCGATGAACAGGATGACCTGGCCTTCCTGCTTGGACAGTTCGTTGAGCACGGCTTTGAGACGCTCTTCGAACTCGCCGCGGAACTTGGCACCGGCAATCAGCGAGCCCATGTCCAGCGACAGCAGGCGCTTGCCGCGCAGGCCGTCCGGTACTTCGCCATTGATGATGCGCTGGGCCAAGCCTTCTGCAATAGCGGTTTTACCCACGCCCGGTTCACCGATCAGCACCGGGTTGTTCTTGGTGCGACGCTGCAGGACCTGAATGGTCCGGCGAATCTCGTCGTCACGGCCGATCACCGGATCGAGCTTGCCTTCCTCGGCGCGCTTGGTCAGGTCGACGGTGTATTTGTCCAGCGCCTGGCGGGACTCTTCAGCGTTAGGGTCGTTGACCGCATCGCCGCCGCGCAGGTTGCTGATGGCGTTTTCCAGCGCCTTCTTGCTGACGCCCTGGCCGAGCAGCAGCTTGCCCAGCTTGCTGTTTTCGTCCATCGCGGCGAGCAGCACCAGTTCACTGGAGATGAACTGATCGCCCTTCTGCTGGGCCAGACGGTCGGCCTGATTGAGCAGGCGCGCCAGATCCTGCGACATGTTGACGTCGCCGGTCGGGTTTTGAATTTTCGGCAGTTGGTCGAGCTCTTTGCTCAACGCCTTGCGCAGGCTGTTGATGTCGAAGCCGACTTGCAGCAGCAGGGGTTTGATCGAACCACCCTGCTGTTCGAGCAGCGCCTGCATCAGGTGCGCGGGCTCGATGGCGGGATGGTCCATGCCCACCGCCAGAGATTGGGAATCAGATAAAGCGAGCTGTAATTTGCTGGTTAAACGGTCGATACGCATTGGTCACCTTCCTAATGGGCAGGCCGGAGCAATGAACACACCTTAATAAAGAAAACCTGCCAGATAGCCCTTAGATGTGGCCGATTTAACAGGATTCAAGCGGCGGGTGCTTGACACAGGACAACATTAGCTTGTTGTCGGGAAATAAGAGGGATTATCTGTAGCAGCACGGCTTACCGGCGGTGGCGTTTTTGAGGCCGCTACCGCCGGCAAGCCGTGCTGCTACAGAAAGGGGAATCTCAGACCGCGTCGATCCACACCAGCGAAGCAAACCGCCCGGTGCGCGCGCCGCGACGATAGGAGAAAAAACGCTCGTCGTTGTAAGTCGACAGCCCGCCGCCACACACCGCCGTCACGCCATGGGCCGCCAGACGCAGGCGCGCCAGTTGGTAGATATCGGCCATGAACTTGCCGGGATTGACGCTCGGCACGAAGGCTTCGGCCGTTTCGGGGTGGGTCGCCATGAAGGCGTCACGCACTTCCGGCCCTACTTCAAAGGCCTGAGGACCGATGGCCGGCCCCAGCCAGACGAGAATCTCGGAAGGCGCATCGGCAAAGCTGTCGACCGTGGCTTCCAGCACGCCGGCCGCCAGCCCACGCCAACCGGCATGAGCAGCCGCCACTTGCGTGCCTTGCCGGTTGCAGAACAGCGCGGGCAGGCAGTCGGCAGTCATGATCGTGCAGGCGATGCCGGGCGTCGTGCTCCAGCTGGCATCGGCTTGCATGACCTGATCGGGCGAAGCCTGGACGACATCGACGCCGTGCACTTGCTTGAGCCAGGCAGGCCGGGCGTTCAGGGCGGTGGTCAGCTTCGAACGATTCTGCGCAACCGCCGCAGGGTCGTCGTCGACGTGATCGCCCAGATTGAAGGTATCGAACGGTGCGACGCTGACGCCGCCCGCGCGAGTGCTGACGCACGCTTTGATGCCGACCGGCGCAGGCCAGTCGGGAATCAGCCAGTACGTCACGAAGTCATTCATCCGATGAACGCCTCGCGGTCCTGCTTGAGCAGCGACAGCAGCCAGTTGAAGTCCTCTGGCAGAGGCGATTCCCAGCTCATGCGCTGACCGGTCGTCGGGTGGTCCAGCTCAAGGAAACGCGCGTGCAGGGCCTGACGCGGGAAATGCTTGAGCGATTCGACCATGGTCTGGCTGGCGGCTGGCGGAATGCGGAAGCGGCCGCCGTAGGCCGGATCGCCCACCAGCGGGAAGTTGATGTGCGCCATGTGCACGCGAATCTGGTGGGTTCGGCCCGTTTCCAGCTTGACCCGCACGTGAGTGTGCGAGCGGAAACGCTCCAGCACGCGGTAGTGGCTGACGGCAGGCTTGCCGCCTTCCATCACGGCCATGCGCTGACGCTGCTGGCCGTGACGACCGATCGGCGCGTTGATCTTGCCGCCGGCAGTCACCACGCCGATCACGATGCACTCGTAGATGCGGCTGACGCTGCGGGCCTGCAGTTGGGTGACCAGCTGGGTCTGCGCCTGAATGGTCTTGGCCACCACCATCAGACCGGTGGTGTCCTTGTCCAGACGGTGCACGATACCGGCGCGCGGCACGTTGATGATGTCCGGCACATGGTGCAACAAGGCGTTGAGCAGGGTGCCATCAGCGTGACCTGCCGCCGGGTGCACGACCAGCCCGGCCGGTTTGTTGATCACCAGAATCTGGTCGTCTTCGTAGACGATATCCAGTTCGATGTCCTGGGCCACCCACTCGCCCTGGGCCTCTTGCTCGGCTTTGAGGACCAGTTCCGAGCCGCCGTGCACGATGTCACGCGGGCGCAAAACGCCTCCGTCCACAGTCAGGCGGCCGTCTTTGATCCAGGCGGAAAGGCGCGAGCGCGAGTGCTCGGCGAAGAGTTGGGCGGCGACCTGGTCGAGGCGTTGACCGCCCAATTCGGACGGCACCTCTGCGCGAAGTTCAATGATCTCAGACATGCTCAAACTAGGAGGTGGCACTGGCCTTTGGTTTCGGCTGTGCGCTTGTGGTTAAATACGGCGTCTTTTGTCCCGGGGGTTCCACGGGGCGCCCATCATAACAGGACGGTCCTGCGCAAGACAGCAGGCCGTTATAGGGACGCAAGCCGCCATGCAAGTGAAACACCTGCTGCTGATAGCCATCCTCGGACTTACCGCTGCCTGTTCTTCGAAGAAAGAAGTCATCGACGAAAACCTCAGTGAAGTCGAGCTGTACCAGCAGGCGCAGGCCGATCTGGACAACAACAGCTATAACAGCGCCACCGAGAAACTCAAGGCGCTGGAATCCCGCTACCCGTTCGGTCGCTATGCCGACCAGGCGCAGCTGGAGCTGATCTACGCCAACTACAAGAATGGCGAGCCTGAAGCTGCGAAGTCCGCAGCCGAGCGCTTCATTCGTCTGCACCCGCAGCATCCGAACGTCGACTACGCCTACTATCTCAAAGGCCTGACTTCGTTCGACCAGGACGTGGGCATCATTGCGCGCTTCCTGCCGCTGGATCAGACCAAGCGCGACCCGGGTGCTGCCCGCGACTCGTACAACGAGTTCGCCCAGCTGACCAGCCGCTACCCCAACAGCCGCTACGCACCGGATGCCAAGCAGCGCATGATCTACCTGCGCAACCTGCTGGCCGCCTACGAAATCCACGTGGCTGACTACTACCTGACCCGTCAGGCCTACGTCGCTGCCGTGAACCGCGGCCGTTACGTGGTGGAAAACTTCCAGGAAACCCCATCGGTCGGCGACGGCCTGGCGGTGATGGTCGAAGGCTACCAGCGTCTGCACCTGGACGACCTGGCCGACACCAGCCTGCAAGTCCTGAAAGCCAACTACCCGGATCACCCGCAACTGGCCGATGGCAAGTTCGAAGCCCGCACCCCGGATCCTGACAACCGTTCGTGGCTGTCCAAGGCGACTCTGGGCCTGATCGAAAGCCGTCCGCCGCTGCCGCCGGGAGAAACCCGCGCCAACCAGGACGTGATCAAGCAGTACCAGGACGCCAAGGAAGCGATTCCGGCCGACTTGCTGCCTGAGAACCAGAAAGGAGAAGAGAAAAACGCTGACGACGACGGCACCCCTAAAAGCCGCTCGATCTTCAGCTACATGACCTTCGGCCTGTTCGACTGATCACAGTCACGCTGCCTGCGTCACTCAAAGAGAGGTCCTACGGGGCCTCTTTTTCATTTCCGACACCCGATACACTGTGCGCCCGTCAGCGCGTTGGCTACACTGCGGCATCTTCACTGACTAAGCTGATAAACATGATTCGCTTGATTATGTGGGTCGCCCTGATCATGGCGGCGATCTGGTTCTTCAAACGCCTGACCAAAGGCCCTGCGCCACGCCCCAAACCGGCTGCGCCTGAAATCGACGCAGCGCCCATGGTGCGTTGTGCCCAGTGTGGCGTGCATGTGCCGCGCGATCGCGCCTTGAGCCAGGGCCCGCAATGGTATTGCACCGAGGCACACCGCCTACAGGGCCCTGCGGCACGTGACCGCTGAAACCCTGTCGCTGGCCACCCCTCAGGCCCAGCGCATCGTGCGGCTGTATCACCTCTACCGCCTGAGCATCGGCATCTTGCTGGTGCTGCTGATTTCCAGCAGCCTGGATGCCGAACTACTCGACCTGGCCGACATCGAACTGTTCCGCACCGGATGCTGGCTGTATCTGGTGTTCAACATTCTGGTGGTCGTGCTGCTCGAGCGACCCAGCCATCAGGGGCCGCTTTTCACCCTGGCCATAACCGACGCCTTTATGCTCTGCGCGCTGTTCTATGCCGGCGGCGGCGCTCCCAGTGGTCTGGGCAACCTCATCGTGGCTTCGGTGGCGATCAGTAATGTGCTGCTGCGCAAGCGCGCCGGGTTGTTGATCGCCGCCATTTCGGCCATTGGCATCATCTACCTGACGTTCTACATCAGCTACAACAAGCCTGCGGCGGTGAATCACTTCGTCCAGGCAGGCTCCCTGGGTGCCTTGTGCTTCGCCGCCGCATTGCTGGTGCAGACCCTGGCCAGACGCCTGCAGGTCAGCGAGGACATCGCAGAAAAACGTGCTGCCGACGTCGACAACCTCGAAGAACTCAACGCGCTGATTCTGGAACGCATGCGTACCGGCATCCTGGTGCTGGACGCCAATCACAAGGTGCTGCTGGCCAATCACAGCGCCCTGACCCTGCTGGGCCATGAGCACCTGCTGGGCGAAATTATCGACCCCTACTCGCCGCAACTGGTCGAGCGCCTGCGCCAATGGCAGATCAACTCTTCCATGGCGCCGCGCAGCATGACCACTTCTTCCATCGGCCCGGTCCTGCGTCCAGGGTTCATCGCCCTGAGCCGCGGCAATCAGCGCCACACGCTGGTGTTCCTCGACGACCTGTCGCAAATCTCCCAGCAGGCCCAACAGCTCAAGCTCGCAGCGCTCGGCAGGCTGACCGCCGGCATCGCCCACGAGATTCGCAACCCTCTGGGCGCGATCAGCCATGCGGCGCAGCTGCTGCTGGAGTCCGAGGAACTGACCAGCCCGGACCGGCGTCTCAGTCAAATCATTCAAGATCAATCGCGACGGATGAATCTGGTGATCGAGAACGTCTTGCAGCTGTCCCGCCGACGTCAGACCGAACCTCACCTGCTCGACCTGCGGCAGTGGCTCGAACACTTCGTCAGCGACCTGCGCAGCAACCTGCCTGCCGAGCAGTTCGTCCATCTGGAGGTCGGCTTTGGCACCCTCACCACGCGCATGGACGCCGAACAGCTGCAGCAAGTCATGACCAATCTTGTGCAGAACGGCCTGCGCTACAGCGGCCAGATGCATGAGCGCGCGCAAGTCTGGCTAAGGTTGTTTCACGATGTTCAGAGCGACTTGCCCAGCCTTGAAGTGTTGGACGACGGGCCGGGCGTGGCCACCGAGCACCTGACGAAAATATTCGAGCCCTTTTTCACCACTGAAAGCAAAGGAACGGGACTTGGCCTGTACCTTTCGCGGGAATTGTGCGAAAGCAATCAGGCGAACCTGGATTACACACCACGGGAAGGTGGCGGCAGCTGCATGCGGATCACCTTCGCCCATCCGTTCAAATTGAGTTGAAGATGAGCCAACGGCAAAAGATCCTGATCGTCGACGATGAGCCAGACATTCGCGAGCTGCTGGAGATCACCCTCGGGCGCATGAAGCTGGACACGCGCAGCGCGCGCAACGTCAAGGAAGCCCAGAACTGGCTGGCCCGCGAGCCGTTCGACCTGTGCCTGACCGACATGCGCCTGCCCGACGGCAACGGCCTGGAGCTGGTGCAGCACATTCAGAAGCGCCACACCCAGGTGCCCGTGGCGATGATCACAGCGTTTGGCAGCCTCGACACCGCCATCCATGCCTTGAAAGCCGGCGCTTTCGACTTCCTCACCAAACCGGTGGACCTGGGCCGCCTGCGCGAACTGGTCAGCAGCGCGTTGCGCCTGCACACCACGCCCTCCAACGAGAACAGCATCGACAACCGGCTGCTCGGCAACTCCCCGCCCATGCAGGCGCTGCGCAAGCAGATCGGCAAACTGGCGCGCAGCCAGGCGCCGATTTACATCAGTGGCGAGTCGGGGAGCGGCAAAGAGCTGGTCGCGCGACTCATTCACGAACAAGGCCCGCGCATCGACAAGCCATTCGTCCCGGTCAACTGCGGCGCGATTCCTACAGAACTGATGGAAAGCGAATTCTTCGGCCATCGCAAAGGCAGCTTTACCGGCGCCCACGAAGACAAACCCGGCCTGTTTCAGGCAGCCAACGGCGGCACGCTGTTTCTCGATGAAGTGGCCGACCTGCCGCTGGCCATGCAGGTCAAACTGCTGCGCGCGATTCAGGAAAAGTCCGTGCGAGCGGTCGGCGGCCAGCAGGAACACGTGGTCGACGTGCGCGTACTCTGCGCCACCCACAAGGATCTGGGTGTCGAAGTCGCCGCTCAACGCTTCCGCCAGGACCTGTACTACCGCCTCAACGTCATCGAACTGCGCGTCCCGCCCCTGCGCGAACGCCGCGAAGACATCGAAGAGATCGCCAACAACGTCTTGCGCCGCCTGGCCGAAAGCGCCAGCCAGCCCCCTGCCCGCCTGGCGCCACAGGCAATGACCGCACTAAAGGCTTACCGCTTCCCAGGCAACGTTCGCGAGCTGGAAAACATGCTCGAACGGGCGTACACCCTCTGCGAAAACGACCAGATCAACGCCGATGACCTGCGTTTGGCCGAACCTGTCGCCAGCAACGAGCAAAACGGCCCGAGCCTCGCCGATATCGATAACTTGGAAGACTATCTGGAAAGCATCGAGCGCAAGCTCATCCTCCAGGCCTTGGAAGAAACACGCTGGAACAGAACGGCAGCGGCCCAGCGCCTGAACCTGACGTTCAGGTCGATGCGGTATCGGTTGAAGAAGTTGGGGTTGGAATAGACGCTCAAAGAGTTCCCAAAATGGGAACGATCGCTCCCTATTTGGGAACGATCATCCTCCCGGATTAACGGCTGGAAGGCGCTTGACTACGCAACCGCCCATGCGGCGCATACGGCGCGGGATCAATCACCGGCGCATCCCCCACCAACAGATCCGTCAGCAACTGACACGACGCCGGCGCCAGCACCAGGCCGTTGCGGAAGTGCCCGCAGTTCAGCCACAGACCTTGGTGATTCGGCACTGGGCCGATGAAGGGAATCCCCTCGGGAGACCCCGGACGCAGCCCCGCCCAGTGGCCGACCACTTCGGCGTCAGCCAAAGCGGGGATCAGCTCGACCGCCGAGGCCTTGAGGCTTTCCAGCGCATTGGCGGTCGGGGTCTTGTCGTAGCCTTCGTGTTCCAGCGTGCTGCCGATGAGGATGTGCCCGTCGCGACGAGGGATCGCGTAGCGGCCTTTGGCGAGGATCATGCTCGGCAAAAAGTCCGACGCGCACTTGTACAAAATCATCTGGCCTTTCACCGGTTCCACCGGCAATTCAAGCCCAAGCTTGCCGAGCAGGTCGCCGCTCCAGGCCCCTGCGGCCAACACCACGCAGTCACTTAACAGATCGCCGTCGGGAGTGGTTACACCGATGATCCTGTCGCCATCGCGCACGAAATCGCTGACTTCGCACTGCTCGTGAATGGTCACGTTAGACATCGCCAACAACGCGGCTTTGAGGGATTTCACCAGACGCGGGTTACGCACATTGGCGATATCGGCCATGTGAATGGCGCGAGAATAGCCGCCGCCCATCACCGGCACGGCATCGTAGACCGCTGAAATATCCACCGACACCAATGGCCGGTTCAGCCGCGCGGCCCACTCTAGCGCTTCTTTCTCATCGTCCAGATCCAGCCAGTACAGGCCGGTCTTGTGGACCTCAGGATCGATCCCGGTCGCGTCGAGCAATCGCTCGCCCAGCTGTGGATAAAAATCCTGCGACCAATGCGCCAGCGCGGTCACCGCCGGGCTGTAACGCCAAGGGTAAAGCGGCGACACAATGCCCCCGCCCGCCCAAGAGGACTCCTGCCCGACGCCCGAGCGATCGAGCAGAACAACGCTCTGAACCTTTGCAGCAAGATTGAAGGCAGTCAGCAGACCGATGACGCCACCACCGACGATTATTACGTGTTGCCTGGACATAATCAGCCCGTTATCGAGTAAATGAGACTAACGGCCCCAGCAGGTCGCGCTTGTAGTGCCCGTCGCCAAGTTGTTATTACTTCTGGCTCCTGTGTTGGTGATGACAAAGCTTCCGCATTTGTCATTGTTCATCATTGCCGTACTGATCGGAGCGGCCGTCAGCGTAAAGTCCTGCGCGTTAACGGTCGAGGTAATCGTATAGTAAGCATTGCCGGTGGAAAGGCCGGTCGTGCCTGAATACGTGCCATTGTTTTTCGAGTAACTGCGTTCCAGCGTCTGAGCTTGCTCCGTCAGCACCTCGGCGATCTCGGCCCTGCGTGTCTTCTTCACGTATTCGGTGTAACTGGGATAAGCGATGGCCGCAAGGATGCCGATGATCGCCACGGTGATCATCAGCTCGATGAGCGTAAAGCCTGCCGAACTTCTTTGCATAGGTCGTCTTCCTACTGAATCTGTCGCCACATGATGCGTTGGTACACGTTGGCAGTACCGCCCTTTTCCAGCAATTTGGTGGGAGTACCGCCGCTGGAATCAAGCAAATATTTGTTGTCGTTCGCCCCGTTGGTGCCGTTCACAATGGAAGCAAGATTCGGGATACCCGTCCCGATGGAGATACCGCCGACTTTGATGTCCGAGGACGTGATATCGCCATCGCCATTGGTGTCCAGCACCGGATAGGTGAGCATGCTGCCGGTTGCCGCATCGAGTTCGAAAAGACGCCCGGTCCCGGTACTTTCGCAAGGGTCGCTGGAATTCACTGCCGCCGTTGTGAAGATGATCCGCCCGCGGCTGGTTTGCGCAGGGTAGATGATCCGCTCGCCCAGGAATGGATCAGTGGTCGCCAACGGCAAGTACCAACCCTTCTTGGTCGCCCAATCTACATCGTTATTGCTCGTTGTGTAGTAGGTGTTGCCACCCTGTATGACCGAGCCGCCGACCGACTGCTGCTGCAGGTTGCCCTCCACGATCCCACCGGTCCCGCCGGTGGCATCCCAGATAGCATAGAAATCCTGTTGAGCGGTGGTGGTCTTGTCTGAAATTTCATTGAATTTTCCGGTACCGACGTAGATCAGCTTGCCGTTCAGAGGGTGATCCAGAACCAGCGGCTGCGCAGTGATCGGCTGCTGATTGGCTGTGGTGGTCACGCCGTTAACAGTCGTGGTAACCGCGCCCCGGGGTGCTGTGAACAAAGCGCTGCCGCCGAAGGCTACGCTCCAGGCCGTCGGGCTGGCAGCGCTCAGATCGAATTTCCAGAGATGCCCTTTCAGATCGCCAGCATACGCAGCCTGAACCACGTTCTGCGAGTTGACCACCAGTCTCACGGAAGACAAGCCGTTATCGGTTTCTCCCGGCGCCACCGGCACCGTGATCTTTCTGATCAATGCGCCTGTCTGCGCATTAAGCACGAACAAGGCTGCCGTGCCGGTGAAGCTCCCGTAGCCGTTGCCGATCACAACGATACCTGTGCCCCCCGACATTCGAGCCACCTCGGGGTTGGCGTAGGCGTACCCCAGATCGTTAAAGTCGTTGGAAGGCGTGCTGGTGTCCGGCGCTCTGATTTCCCACAGCGCTCTGATGGTGTTCGACCCACTGGCGTCGAACAGTCGCAAGGCATAAAAGGATTTACCCCCCGCGCCCATTCCGCCCACGGCCACAGTCTGCCAGGTGCCGCCTGCGCTGACCTGAGTATCGAAGACGGCCACCTGACCGTCCACGGTGAACTTATGCTTGGACACGCCGTAGTCGGTCGATGCAATAGTGGCAATGGAGGGCAGTACCGATGAGGGCATGTAGGCGTAACGCTGCGTACCGTCATCGGCGTTGATCACATGCACGAAACCGTCGTTGGCGTTGGCCAGCAGACTGGGATTCATGTTCACCGCCTTGTAGGCCAGATAGTTGGTGTAGGTGCTATCGCCCTGAAGGTCCGTTGCGGTTTGAGCTGTAGGAAACGCCGTAGCCAGCGGGGAGTTGAGAATATCCCCCAGCAACAGATTGCGAGTGCGCAGACCCGCCTTGTTGACCCCTTTGGTCCACTGGATCAGATCGGCGCCGGTTATACCTGAGGGTACTGTTGGCGCACTGTTGGTGAGCACAAGTTGCTGCGCCGGTGAAAAGCTTGAGAAGTTGAGGGAGATGACCGACCCTGTCCCGCTGGTGCTCCAGGACTCGTAAACAGGCGCTGTGGCCGCGGCGGTTATCTTGTTGTCGGTCGTCCAGACTGGAGATGCGCTCAGCGCGCCGGTGGTCGAATCGAGTGTATAGGCCCGAACCGTACCGTGCCAATCCGTCGGGTCGTACAACGTCTGATAAAAGCGGGTGCCTGCCTGAAGCGTGCTTGAACTCGCCGCTCCACCGCCGCCGGAACCTGCTTTGGAGTTGATGTCGTTTAGCGCCGCGTTCAGGGCGTCGCTCAGCGCGTCACTGCCGTTGGCCTGGTAATAAGCGCCATGGCCGTAGGATGCCGCATCAATGAGCATCTGGTTGGAGACGGTGTAACCCACGGTGTAGGTTGAAAGGTTCTGTTTGACGAAGCCTGCGTTATCCCAACTTTTGCCAGCGTTATCCAGCGCCGGTGTGCTGGTGTTGGTGCGCATGTCCGTGTCATAGGCGAAGAGCGCCAGATCATCGAGGTAAAGCGTGTCACCGTCGGCGTTCGAGCCCGTCCTTGGCCCGTCATTGGCCAGATTACCGTCCCAGTTCGGCAGTCGGCCGTCGGGGTCGGCGGGATCCTGCCCCTTAGAGGGGAACGAGGAGTCCGTCGAAGGCAGACCGTCAGTAATCACAACGCCATAGTTCTTCTGGCAGCGGTACTGGATGGGACTCGTGTAGTTGGTGTTGCGGGTATAGAACGAAGACATCCCGCGAAAGTAGCGGGTGATGTCGTAATACGTTTCCGCCAGAGGAGTACCGCCGTTCGCAGTCAGGGCTGCAATGGCCGCTTTGAGTTTGTTGAAATTGTTCGTCGTATCGGAGGTGGAAATATCACTCACCGGATAGCTGATCACACTGCCGGAAGTCGGGTTGAGGACCGCAAGCCCCGTACGGATTGAGCGATTGCTGGTGATCAGGTCAGTGGCGACATCAATGGCCGCCGAGATGCGAGACTGCTGAGGAATAGTGCTGACCGTAAAATCCCTTACCCGCAGAGCACCCGTGATAGAAATCAGGTAGGCGAGGTAATTGGAGCTGTAAAGCGTGGATGTGCCTGAAGGCGTCGGCAGCTTCAAACAGTAGCTGGTCAATGCGTTGGTAAAGAACATGTAGTAGCCATTGGAGCAACTGCCTCGTGAAAAGCTGGAGACAGCTATGTTCTCCCCGACAAACTGACTGCCCTGCGAGTAAGTACAACTGAAAAAGCCACACCGGTAGTCATTGTCATAAACGCTGCCGTAGTTGGTGCTGTTGTTATACGCAGCATCCCTCAAGACGTGATTCATACTCCCTGAATTGTCCACCAGCAGCATCAGGTTCGGCGCTACGGCTGATGCACTCAACAGAGGAAACTGGGCCGGGGTGAATGCGTAGGCGGGCGCAGTGACGTACAACGCCAAAAGCACTCCCAACAGATACCGGCAACTACGGCGAAAAAAACTACGAACTGCATTTCGCATAGATGCTCTCCAGCACGGTTGTCGACGTTCCTTGGATAGCAACGGCCGTAACGCGGTACAGGGTAAAGGACGACGAGGACTGGCATGACGGCGGCGTCGTCACGGGCGAGCCGGTCGTCCCCAGATTCTGGATCAGATAAAAACCGTTGCCCGCTGCCAGCCAGGGAAGCCCCGAACTTGACCCGGCTCCTGAATAGACACCTGCGCTCGTGATCTTTGCCGACTCAGGCGGAGGCAGGCAGGTGGCATTGCTGCAAACCGCCAGAGAAAAACCGGAGTTCTGGATAGAGGACTCGCCCAGACGCAGAACGGCTTCTGCTGTCTGGAACGACAGGTTACGCAGGGAAACGCTGCCGGCCATTTTTTCTTGAAGGCTGGCATTGCGCATTGAGGAAACGCCAAGCAACGTCAGAAGCAGCAGAAACACCAGACTGACGATGAGCGCCATCCCCGATTGCTTGGATCGACTTATCTGCCCGTCTGCAAAACGACGTGAGGTGATGGTTATCCTCTTCAAAACCTGTTCCTCAACGCGGCAACAACGTTATAGGTCTGGGCCCGGACCTGCCCTGTAGGATCGTTGAGGGTGAGTGTCAGTCGCACGCTACGCACTGACGTCGAAGAGGCGTTGGTCAGCGTGTTGGTGTAGCTCATCGGCGAGCCGGTAATCCCGAAAGTCACGTTGAAAGCAGTGACGTTGTCGGCCAGTATCTGTGCGGTGCCGGTCAGCCCGTCTCGCACGGTCAGCTGATTCCCCGTCAATGTGTAGACCAGCTGTCGAAGCGCAAAGGCGGTCTGGCTGGAGGTCGCGGCCCTGGCGCCGAGATAAACCTGCGAGAAGGTGCGACAGTCCGAAATGACGGTCCAGGTCGGGCTCGTCCCGGTGGTGCCAATGTCGGCGGTCACCAGGGTCAGCTGAGACTTGCTGGCATCCCAGAGGATCGGATAGCTCAGATTTGAAGGTGGCGAGATAGCGCCTTCCATCTGGTTCGTGTCGAACCTCAGGCAGCCGTACATCCCGGTCATGCGAATTTCCTGCATGAGCTTGCTGAGCACGAATCGGGCATCTTCCTGCATGCGGCCGACTGTACTCTGGGCCTGATAAGTGGTTTTGGTAGAAATGAATATCTGGATGATCCCGGCCACGACGACCAGCCCCAAAACTAAAGCGACCATGATTTCGACCAGGCCAAAGCCTCTGGATCTGTTCTTCATGGGGTCACCGCATTAACGCCAATGCGCGAGCTGATTGCGAACGTGCGCGTGGTTGCAGGGTTAGTGCCGCGCACCGCCTCGTTGGCATTAGTGGCGCGAGTGTCATCCCAGGTGATTGTGATCGTCACCACCGGTTTGACCACTACGATACTACCGGTCGCCGTTGCTCCACCGAATGCCAGAATGTTGGCCTTGAAATCGGCCAGATCCTGGGCGCGCGCGTTGGTCAGGGTTGCCGCTGGGGCTACGCCGGTGGCAGAAATGGCATACGTCGACAGCACATCGGTGACGCCATTGGACGCGGAGTTCCCATCTACGTTGGCGCGAATCCTGTCCATCATGTCGTAGGCGATGAAGCTTGCCTGACTGGTCATCGTCGAACTGTCGGTGTACTTCAAGGCATTGAGCTGAATGGCCGCAGCGCCCAGCAATCCAATGCCCAGGATCAGCACCGATATCAGCACCTCAATGAGTGTCATGCCCGATTGTCTACCCCGATGATCAGGTCGCATTACAGACTCCGTTCAACACAATTCTTCCGTTCAGACAGATGGCCAGCGTCCGGGTGTTGGTGCCACGGGTATAGGTAATGGTAAGTGCCGCCGACGGGGTAATCAGACCGCCCAGATTGTTGAAACTGATGGCCGTCACCGAACTGGGAATATCCAGCGAAGCGCCAGTGCTCATGGCGGGAATGACCCGCAAGACCTGAGCGTTATCCGCCGCAAGTACGACGTTAAGCTCAGAGGTCCAGGCAGCGCTGGCCGCGGACGGTTTAACCGTAGTGCCGACGCCACGGGTGATCGCCTCAAGCCGCGCGTAGTTCAGAGCCCGCTGAAAATCGCTGACTTCGGTGTCCGCCCTGGATTTTTGTATGGCGTCGCGAAAGTTGGGGACTGCTATGACCGCTAGAATGCCTATCAGCGTGACAGTGACCAACAACTCGATTAGCGTAAAACCCCGATACTGTCTGGGCATTTAACGTCTCCTTAATAAAGAGACTATACGGCACCAGATTGTGTCGAAATTTATCGGAGTGATGTGTGGTTGTTTTTGCCCGATGAGCGCCCGTCGAGCGCACATTTTCCCAAAGGGTCGCGGACAGGATCGAAATCAGCGCCCCCAGCAAAACTCAACACTGGCATTGTCTGACAGGTCCTCATTATCACGCCGCCCAGTCTGATCCAGAACGAACCCGCCGCATTTATCGCCACTCATCGATGCGCCAGCAACAGGCGTCGCCGTCAGCACGAACGTTCGCTCGGCACGAACGGCATTGATTGCATAGAACCCGTTGCCCGAGGAAACCTCGCGTTCCAACGCTGGCGGCCCGACTGCGTTGTGATATTGCCCCGCCCGAGAATAAAAGCGCTCAAGCTTGTGAGCTTCTTCGATCAACAGCATCGCGATTTCTGCGCGACGGGCTTTGCGGGTGTGTTCGGAGTAGGCCGGATACGCCACTGACGCGAGAATCGCGATGATGGCGACTGCGATGAGCAGTTCGACCAGAGTGAAACCTCGCTCAGTCATCTGTCTGCCCTCATTGCCGCTGGCGCCACAGGATGCGTTTTTCGCCGGTGTGAACGCTTTCCAGCACCGTTCTCGATACCCCCTGAATGCCTATGGCGGTCACGCGGTACAGCGGGTATGACTGCTCAGGTATCCCGCCGCCTGCGGGGTCCAGCGTTTCCCCCAGGTATTGAATGCCGTAGAACCCGCCCTCGCTTGCCATCCACGTCACCCCGGAGGCTCCGGCTGAACCGCCAGCAACGAGGGTCAAGGCTTCCGGCGGGGGCAAGCAGTTGTTGGGGGTTGCGCACTGGGGCTGTGAATATCCGGGAATTCGCAGGCGCGCCTCAGCCGTTCGCAACACCGACTCGGCCAGCTGAAACGAAGCACCGCGCAGGGCGAGACTGCCGGTCATTTTTTCCTGAAGCGTGGCGTTCTGCATGGATGAAGTGGCGAGCAAGGTCAGCAGCACCAGAAACACCAGACTGACAATCAGCACTGCGCCGCGTTGAGCGTTCATCGTCATACCTGCCTGTTACGAATGGCGGCGACCACATGGAAGGTCTGCTCACGAGTGCGATCCGCCGGGTCGAACAGGGTCAGGCTAAAGCGTACGCTGCGGATCAGCGCAGGGTCTGGCTGCGAGGTATAGCGCGCCACGCCGGAGGCCCTCGCGGAGCTGGCCACGCCGAACAGCACGCTAAAGGCGCGGACGTTGCTGAGCAGAGGCTGGCCGTCGAGGGTCAGCTCTCCACGACGAGGATTGAAGCGATAAACATGTTGCTGGACTGGCAGCGCGAATTCTCCCGGCGTGAGCGCGGGCGCCCTCCCTCTGGACCATGCGGTCGACGTTGAAACGCAATCGGTGTGCACCACCCAGTCGTGCCAGGCGGTGTTTGAGTCTGGTGCCGCCGAGATCAGGGTCAGGGATTGCTGCTGCGCGTTCCATTGCACCGGCTGGCGGCGCGCGCTGGAAAATCGTCCCCCCAGGCTTTCATCACGAATGTTTTCCAGGCACCCAGACATCCCTGCCAGGCGCACTTCCTGGGTCATCTTGGCGAGCACAAAACGCGCATCTTCCTGTAACGCTGCCGACGATGCCTGGCTCAAGTAGGTGCTTTTCGAACTGATGAACAGCTGTGTCAGGCCCAGTGAGATCACCAGACCGAGCAGCAAGGCCAGCATGACCTCCACCAGACCGAAGCCACTCATGCTGCGCTTCATGGCCGAGCACTCTGTGTCGGCCCGATCAGGCTGCTCACAGTGAGTGTCTGTCGCTGCTGCCTACCTCCGCCCTCAGCCCGTGCGTCATTCCAGTCCAGATTGACCATGACATGAGCCCCAGCCACCTTGATCGAGGCTTGAACATCGTCGCCCAGCATTCGTCTCAACTGCTCAGCGAAATCGAACAGGTCCTGATCCCGCGGATTGCCGAAATTCCCGGAACTCGGTGCCTGGCTCAACGACGCCAGCGCGTAATTCGCACCGGGATTAGCCCGCACCCGCTCCAACAGGTCATGGGCGATGAAGCCCGCTTGACTGCTGCGCAGTGCGCTGTCGGTGTGCTTCAGCGCATTGAGCTGCAGCATCGAAGCGCCCAGCAGGCCGATGGCCAGTACCAGCAAAGCGACCAAAACTTCGATCAGCGTGACACCTGCCTGCCCTTCCCTTGCTGCCATCACACACCTCCCGCGAGCTCCATGCAGAACACAGTGAAGTCGATGTTCTGCAGGCTGCCAGAGCGTTGTGTAACCGCAGCTTGCCGACACATCGACTGACAATCGCCAGCCTTGCCAGCGTCGCAGGATGAGCGTTTGCTAACGTCCGGCGATCAGGGAGGAAGGGACATGCAGCAGAAAGGACTGACCTTGATAGAGCTGTTGGCCGGGCTGGTGGTGATCGGCATCGTCGTCGCGATGGCCACTCCAGCGTTCGGCGCGCTCATGGCATCGCAACGGCGGCAGGACACTGCGCAGCAACTGGCGAGTAGTCTGCGTTTGGCCCGTGTGGAGGCGATCCAGCGCGGCCAGCCGGTGATTGTGCAGGCTGCGAACGACAACTGGAGTGAGGGCTGAAAGGTCTTCGTCGACACCGATCGCAATCAATTTCAGGACGAGGAAGACACTGTTCTCGCCGAACGCGCAGGGCATCAAAACGTGAGGGTGGTGGGCAACGGAAGAGTCACAGCCCGGGTCGGCTTCGATAGCACCGGCAGGCTGCTGAACAACGCCAACGGCACGCTGGCGGTATGCCTCAAGGATTCACCCGCCAGTCACTATCAGATCGCGATAGCCGTCACCGGGCGGGTGAGCCTGCGCAGTGAAGGGTTCAGCAGCGAGCCCTGTGCATGAGCGCATTACTGAACCTGTTTGACCCGCAGTTCTTTAGGCATCGAGAAGGTGATGTTCTCTTCACGACCGGCCAGCTCGTCAGCGCCGGTTGCGCCCCAGGCCTGAAGCTGCTGGATCACACCACGCACCAGCACTTCGGGTGCCGAAGCCCCTGCGGTGATGCCGATACGCTCGACGCCATTGAACCAGCTACGCTGCATGTCTTCGGCGCCGTCGATCAGGTAAGCCGGGGTCGCCATGCGCTCGGCCAGCTCACGCAAACGATTAGAGTTGGAGCTGTTCGGGCTGCCGACCACCAGCACCACGTCGCACTCATCGGCCAGCTGTTTGACGGCGTCCTGACGGTTTTGCGTGGCGTAGCAGATGTCGTCCTTGCGCGGGCCACCAATGGCCGGGAAGCGCGTACGCAGGGCATCGATCACGCGGCTGGTGTCGTCCATCGACAGGGTGGTCTGGGTGACGAACGCCAGCTTTTCAGGGTTGTGCACCTGCAGCTTGGCGACGTCTTCTTCGTCCTCCACCAGATAGATCGCGCCGCCGTTACTGGCGTCGTACTGCCCCATGGTGCCTTCGACTTCCGGGTGGCCTTCGTGACCGATCAGGATGCACTCGCGACCGTCGCGGCTGTAACGCGCGACTTCGATGTGCACCTTGGTCACCAGCGGGCAAGTGGCGTCGAATACCTTCAAGCCACGACCAGCGGCCTCGGTACGAACGGCCTGCGAGACGCCGTGAGCGCTGAAAATGACGATGACGTCGTCCGGCACCTGATCCAGCTCTTCGACGAAGATCGCGCCGCGGCTGCGCAGGTCTTCGACGACAAATTTGTTATGAACCACTTCATGGCGCACGTAGATCGGCGGGCCAAACACTTCCAGCGCGCGATTGACGATTTCGATCGCACGGTCCACCCCGGCGCAGAAGCCACGTGGGTTGGCGAGTTTGATTTGCATGATGTGCCTCGTATCTACGCGCAATGAAACATAAAAACGAAAAGGCCCCGAGCCATGTCGGGGCCACAGACTGCCTGATCGCTCAGAGAGCCTTCACCTCGAAGATTTCCACTTCGAAGGTCAACGTCTTGCCTGACAACGGATGGTTGAAGTCAACGGTCACCTGATCGTCGTCAAACGCCTTCACCACACCCGGCAGCTCAGTATTGGCCGCATCGTTGAAGATCACCAGCAGGCCCTCGGCCAGCTCCATGTTCTGGAACTGCGAGCGCGGCATGATCTGCACGTTCTGGGGGTTGGGCTGACCAAAGGCGTTTTCCGGCGGCACTTCGATCTTGCGCTTGTCCCCGGCCTTGAGGCCGAAGATCAGCGCTTCGAAACCCGGCAACAGGTTGCCATCGCCGACCTTGAAGGTCGCCGGGGCCTTGTCGAACGTGCTGTCGACGGTGTCGCCGTTTTCCAGATGCAACGCGAAATGCAGAGTGACTTCCGTGTTCTGACCGATGCGTGTTTCTTCAATGGCGTGTTCAGTCATGAACGGCTTCTCCGGTTTTCTTGCTCTTGAACATGTCCAGCGCAAGCATGATCGCGCCAACAGTGATCGCACTGTCGGCAAAGTTGAAGGCTGGGAAGTACCAGCGGTTATCCCAGTGCACCAGCACGAAGTCGATGACGTGGCCGATCGCGATGCGATCGTACAGGTTGCCCAGCGCACCACCCAACACTAGCGCCAAGGCGACAGCCAGCCAAGTTTCGTTGCGCCCCAGGCGCTTGAGCCAGATCACCAGCACTGCACTGACCACCACGGCGATCAGCGCGAACAGCCAGCGCTGCCAGCCGGAGCTATCCGCCAGTAAACTAAAGGCCGCGCCAGTGTTGTAGGCCAGCGTCCAGCTGAAATAGCTGGGGATGACCACGATCTGCTGATACAGGCTCAGCGCGTTTTCGAAGTAGTACTTGCTGGCCTGGTCAATGACCACGACCAGCACGCTCAACCACAGCCAGCTCAAACGGCCCAGACGGCCAGCCGAGGCATTAGGCATAGTGACGAACCTCGCCCGCACCGCTGATGTTGTCGACGCAACGGCCGCAGATTTCCGGATGCTCGGCGTGAACGCCTACATCCTCGCGGAAGTGCCAGCAACGGGCGCACTTGGTGTAACCGGACTTGACCACTTTCAGCTTCAGGCCCGCGACTTCAGTCACCACGGCATCAGCCGGGGCACTGTCGAACGGCGCAACGCTGGCCTTGGAGGTGATCAGCACGAAACGCAGCTCATCGCCGAGCTTGCCCAGATCACCGGTCAGGTCGTCTTCGGCGTACAGGGTCACTTCGGCCTGCAGGTTGCCACCGATGGCTTTCGCCGCGCGCTGGTTTTCCAGTTCCTTGTTGACCGCCGTCTTGACCGCCATGATCCGCTCCCAGTAGGCGCGGTCCAGCTCGAAGCCTTCCGGCAGCTCGCTCAGGCCTTGGTACCAGGTGTTGAGCATGACCGACTCGTTGCGCTCGCCCGGCATGAACTGCCACAGCTCGTCGGCGGTGAACGCCAGGATCGGTGCGATCCAGCGCACCAGCGCTTCGGAGATGTGGAACAGCGCGGTCTGGCACGAACGACGGGCCTTGCTGTTGGCACCGGTGGTGTACTGACGGTCCTTGATGATGTCCAGGTAGAAGCCGCCCAGCTCCTGCACGCAGAAGTTGTGCACCTTAGAGTAGACGTTCCAGAAACGGTATTCGCTGTAGTGCTCTTCCAGCTCGCGCTGCAGCAGCAGGGCGCGATCCACGGCCCAACGGTCCAGTGCCAGCATTTCGTCGGCAGGCAGGATGTCGGTGGCCGGATTGAAGCCGCTCAGGTTGGAGAGCAGGAAACGCGCGGTATTGCGGATACGACGGTAAGCATCGGCGCTGCGCTGCAGGATGGTTTCCGAAACGGCCATTTCGCCCGAGTAGTCGGTGGCCGAAACCCACAGACGCATGATGTCGGCGCCCAGGGTGTCGTTGACCTTCTGCGGCGCGATGACGTTGCCCAGGGACTTGGACATCTTGCGGCCGTTCTCGTCCACGGTAAAACCGTGGGTCAGCAGCTCGCGGTACGGCGCATGGCCATCGATGGCGGCGCCGGTCAGCAGCGAGGAGTGGAACCAGCCGCGATGCTGGTCGGAACCTTCCAGGTACAGGTCGGCGCGTGGGCCGCTCTCGTGGCCCATCGGGTGCGAACCGCGCAGGACGTGCCAGTGCGTGGTGCCCGAGTCGAACCAGACGTCCAGGGTGTCGGCGATCTTGTCGTACTGCGAGGCTTCGTCGCCCAGCAGCTCAGCGGCGTCCATCTTGAACCAGGCTTCAATGCCTTCTTTCTCGACGCGCTTGGCGACTTCTTCCATCAGCTCGACGGTGCGTGGGTGCAGCTCGCCGCTTTCCTTGTTCAGGAAGAACGGGATCGGCACGCCCCAGTTGCGCTGACGGGAGATGCACCAGTCAGGACGGTTGGCGATCATCGAATGCAGGCGCGCCTGGCCCCACGCCGGTACGAACTTGGTTTCTTCGATGGCTTTGACCGCGCGGTTGCGCAGGGTGTCGCCCGACGTCGGCTGTTTGTCCATGCCCACGAACCACTGCGCGGTGGCGCGATAGATCAGCGGGGTCTTGTGACGCCAGCAGTGCATGTAGCTGTGTTTGATGTCCTGGGTGTCCATCAACGCGCCGACCTCGACCAGCTTGTCGATGATGTTCTGGTTGGCCTTGAAGATGAACTGGCCACCGAAGAACTCGAGCGATGGCACGTAGACGCCGTTGCTCTGCACCGGGTTGATGATGTCGTCGTTGGTCAGCCCGTAGCTCTTGCAGATCACGAAGTCGTCGACGCCATAGGCAGGCGAGCAATGAACCACGCCGGTGCCGGCGCCCAGCTCGACGTAGTCGGCCAGGTAAACCGGCGAAAGACGGTCGTAGAACGGGTGACGGAAGTTGATCAGCTCAAGCGACGCACCGCGGGTCGTCGCAATGACCGAGCCTTCAAGCTTGTAGCGCGCAAGACAGGCTTGCACCAGCTCTTCAGCCAGCACCAGGCACTTGTCGCCGACATCAACCAAGGCGTAGTTGAATTCAGGGTGGACGTTGAGCGCCTGGTTGGCCGGGATGGTCCACGGGGTAGTGGTCCAGATCACGATAGAGGCAGGCTTTGGCAGCGAAGCCAGGCCAAACGCTGTGGCCAGCTTGTCGGCATCGGCGATCGGGAACGCGACGTCGATGGTCGAGGACTTTTTGTCTTCGTACTCGACTTCCGCCTCAGCCAGCGCCGAACCGCAGTCGAAACACCAGTTCACGGGCTTCAGGCCCTTGAACACGAAGCCGTTCTTGACCATTTCTGCCAGCGCACGGATTTCCCCGGCTTCGTTGGCGAAGTCCATGGTGCGGTACGGGTTGGCCCAGTCGCCGAGCACGCCCAGGCGAATGAACTCGGCCTTCTGGCCTTCGATCTGCTCGGCCGCGTAGGCACGGCACAGTTCGCGGGTCTTGTCCGCAGGCAGGTTCTTGCCGTGGGTGACCTCGACCTTGTGCTCGATCGGCAGACCGTGGCAATCCCAGCCCGGAACATACGGCGCGTCGAAGCCGGCAAGGGTCTTCGAACGGACGATCATGTCCTTGAGAATCTTGTTGACCGCATGACCGATGTGGATATTGCCGTTGGCGTACGGAGGACCGTCGTGCAGGACGAACTTTGGACGATCCTTGCCAATTTCGCGCAGCTTCTGGTACAGGCCAATGCTGTCCCAGCGCTGCAGAGTTTGCGGCTCGCGCTGGGGCAGGCCGGCCTTCATCGGGAAGGCGGTGTCCGGAAGATTAAGCGTGGCTTTGTAGTCGGTCATTTCAGGCTCTAGGTTAGCGGTTGACCATGCCCCAATGGGCACGGGCGGCAGCGACATCCGCATCGATCGCCGTCTTAAGCGCCTCAAGTGAGGCGAAACGCTGCTCATCACGCAGCTTTTGGTGGAAAACCACCGTCAGACGCCGGCCATAGATATCACCGGCAAAATCCAGAAGATGTATTTCAAGGTGAGGGCGTCCATCCCCCGCCACGGTCGGCCGCACGCCAATGTTGGCGACACCCGGCCAGACCTTGCCGTCGATTTTTGCACTGACCAGATACACACCGGTCAAGGGCACGCGACGACGCTTGAGCTGCACGTTGGCCGTGGGCGTACCCAACTGGCGCGCAAGCTTTTGCCCGTGGAGCACGCGACCGGTGATTTCGAACGGTCGCCCCAGCAGATGTTCGGCCAAGGTGAAGTCGCCGGCAGCCAAGGCGTTGCGCACCTTGGTGCTGCTGACGCGAACGCCGTCGATTTCCACGGTTTGCGCGGCTTCTACGGTAAAGCCCTTGTCGGCGCCGACCTTTTGCAGGAAGTCGAAATCGCCGATGCGGTCGCAACCGAAGCGGAAGTCGTCACCGACCTCAAGGTGTTTCACGCCCAGGCCGTCGATCAATACGGTGTCGACGAACTCGGCGGCGCTCAGCTTGCTCAGGCGCTGGTTGAAGGCCAGACAGAGCACCAGATCGACACCCTCGGCGGCCAGCAGGTCGAGCTTGTCACGCAAGCGTGCCAGACGCGCCGGAGCAGTTTCAGGGGCAAAGAACTCGCGCGGCTGCGGCTCGAAAATCACCACGCAGCTGGGCAGGCCCAATTCCATGGCGCGCTCGCGCAGTCGCGCCAGGATAGCCTGGTGACCACGGTGAACACCGTCGAAATTGCCAATGGTGGCGACGCAGCCCCGATGCTGGGGGCGCAGGTTGTGAAGGCCTCGAACCAGCTGCATAACGCGCTTCTTGCTCATAAAGTGGCCGATTATAACCACACACCGCCGTCAACGACAGGCGACACATCCAGGCAAACCGCAACAATCGGTGTTAACCGGCAAAAACCGACGATTGATCCTACATGATCGCCTTGCGGGCGAAATCTTTCAGGCGAAAACCCAGCAGCAGCAACATGCCGAAATATGACACGACACCTGCGGCGACCAACCCGCCCAGACGAATGAACCGCTCCAGCATCTGCCCATCGGACCAGGCTGGCATCACATGCATCAGGCCCAGCAGTACTGCTGACATCACCGACACCGCCACGAGCAACTTGATCAGGAACACCGGCCAGCCCGCTTGCGGCTGATACAGGTCCTGTTTGCGCAGCTGCCAGAACAATAGAAGCGCGTTCAGGCAGGCGCCCATGCTGATCGCCAGCGCAAGACCGGCATGGGCCAGATGCACGACATAGACGAAAATCACGTTGAACAGTTGAGTCACTATGAGGGTGAAGATCGCGATTTTCACCGGGGTGCGAATATTTTGTTGCGCATAAAAGCCGGGGGCCAGCACCTTGATCACGATGATGCCCAAGAGCCCGACTGCATAACCGATGAGCGCGCGCTGGGTCATGGCGGCGTCCTCACCATCGAACTTGCCGTACTGGAATAGCGAAACGGTCAGCGGCTCAGCCAGCAAACCCAACGCCAGCATGCAAGGCAGCACCAGCACGAAGCACAAGCGCAGCCCCCAATCGAGAATCCGCGAGTACTCCTGACGGTCCTTGCTGGCGTAGGTTTTGGAGAGAATCGGCAACAGAATCGTCCCCAGTGCCACGCCCAGCACGCCTGAAGGCAGTTCCATCAAACGGTCGGCGTAATACATCCAGGACACGGAGCCCGCCACCAGAAACGACGCAAAGATGGTGTTGATAATCAGGGAAATCTGACTGACCGACACGCCGAGCATGGCCGGCAGCATCTGCTTCATCACTCTCCAGACGCCGGTGTCCTTGAGGTTCAGGCGCGGCAGCACCAGCATGCCGATTTTCTTGAGGTGCGGCAGCTGATACAAAAGCTGCAACAGCCCGCCCGCCAGCACCGCCCAGCCCAAGGCCATGACCGGCGGATGAAAGTACGGGGTGAGGAACAGTGCGAAAAAGATCATCGCCAGATTGAGCAGCGTCGGCACGAAGGCTGGCACCGAAAAGCGATTCCAGGTATTGAGGATCGCGCCCGCTAGCGATGACAGCGAGATCAGCAATATATAAGGAAAGGTCACGCGCAGCAGATCGGACGTCAGCTGGAATTTTTCCGGCGTGTCAGCAAAACCCGGCGCCGTCGCCCAGATGACCCAGGGCGCGAAAATAATGCCCAGAACAGTAACCAGCGCCAGCGCAAGGGTCAGCAAACCGGTGACATAAGCGACAAAGGTGCGGGTAGCCTCCTCGCCTTGCTGGCTTTTATATTCCGCCAGGATCGGCACGAACGCCTGGGAGAACGCCCCTTCGGCGAAAATCCGGCGCAGCAGGTTGGGCAGCTTGAACGCGATAAAGAAGGCATCCGTTGCCATTCCAGCCCCGAAAGCCCGGGCGATGATGGTGTCGCGGATAAAACCCAGAACCCGCGAAAGCATTGTGATAGAGCTGACGGCGGCAAGCGATTTGAGTAGATTCATCTAAAGGTTGTGCGCCCGACCAAAGGAAGCGCCAAAGCGCGTTCCATTTATGCGATACTCCGCGCCGCAAAACAGCACTGAGCCAAAACCCGCGAGTTTACAGGTCGTGCGCCGGAAAGAAATATCCTCGGCATCACACAGCGACCACTCAGCGGAACGCATCAACTGCCCTTGACAAGGCTTCAAGTCATCGGCATGATTCGCGGCCTATTTTGTTAGCTAATTCCCAAGTCTTTCGAGGAGCTCGACGGTGGCCAACTCACCTTCCGCCAAAAAACGTGCAAAACAGGCTGAGAAGCGTCGCAGCCACAACGCCAGCCTGCGTTCCATGGTTCGTACCTACATCAAGAATGTAGTTAAAGCCATCGACGCCAAAGACGCTGCCAAAGCGCAAGCTGCTTATGTTCTGGCTGTGCCAGTTATCGACCGTATGGCCGATAAAGGCATCATCCACAAGAACAAAGCTGCTCGCCATAAGAGCCGCCTGAACGGTCACGTCAAGGCTCTGAACCAAGCTGCAGCCTAAGCGACCGCTTATTAAAAAACCGACCCCAGGGTCGGTTTTTTATTGCTTGGAATTTACGACCACGACACCCCATCAAGGCGCAGGCGCTGGCGCCCACGGCAGGATCGGAATCGCTGTCACCGCGTTTTGCGGACTGCCTTCAATCACACGATCGCTATACACCAGGTACACCAGCGTATTGCGCTTCTTGTCGAGAAAGCGCACCACCTGCATGGTCTTGAACACCAGCGAGGTGCGCTCCTTGAACACCTCGTCGCCATCCTTCAACTCACCCCTGAAGTGAATCGGCCCCACCTGCCGACAGGCAATCGACGCCTCTGCGCGATCTTCCGCCAGCCCCAGCCCGCCCTTCAGCCCGCCCGTCTTTGCGCGGGACAGGTAACACGTCACGCCGTCGACCTTGGGATCATCGAAGGCCTCGACCACGATCCGGTCATTAGGGCCGACAAATTTGAACACCGTCGACACCTGACCAATCTCTTCCGCTGACGCCAGCAAAGGCACCATCAGCAACGCACCCAACAATCCTTTCACAACCCGCATGGCGATTTCCTTTTATACGCGCCCCGATTCACACCAGAATCAGGTTATCGCGGTGGATCAATTCAGGTTCAGCCATGTAGCCCAACTCTTTGACGATGGCGTCGGACGACTGGCCAATGATTTTCTGGGCTTCCAAGGCGCTGTAGTTGCTCAGCCCCCGAGCGATCTCGCGGCCATCAGGCGCCACACAGACCACCATCTCGCCACGGCGGAAGCTGCCTTGGACAACCTTCACGCCGACCGGCAACAGGCTCTTGTTGCTTTGCGCCAGCGCCTTGACCGCACCGTCGTCCAGCACCAGCGTGCCGCGAGTTTGCAGGTGCCCCGCCAGCCATTGCTTACGAGCAGCGAGCATGCCACGCTCAGGCGACAGCAACGTACCCAGCCGCTCACCCGCCTTGAGGCGCGCCAGCACGCGCTCGATGCGACCACCGACAATGATCGTGTGCGCCCCCGAACGAGCCGCCAGACGCGCTGCGCGCAGCTTGGTCTGCATGCCGCCACGCCCCAGCGCGCCGCCCGTACCGCCCGCCACCGCATCCAGAGCAGGGTCGTCGGCACGAGCTTCGTAGATCAACTGCGCTTCAGGGTTGTTGCGCGGGTCGGCGTCGAACATGCCGTCGCGGTCGGTGAGGATGACCAGCAGATCAGCCTCGACCAGGTTGGCCACCAGCGCTGCCAACGTGTCGTTGTCGCCGAAGCGGATTTCGTCGGTGACAACGGTGTCGTTTTCGTTGATCACCGGCACCACACCCAGCTCCACCAATGTGCGCAGGGTGCTGCGGGCGTTCAGGTAACGCTTGCGGTCAGAAAGGTCATCATGGGTCAGCAGGATCTGAGCCGTGTGACGATCATGCTCGGCAAAACTTGACTCCCAGGCCTGCACCAGACCCATCTGGCCAATCGCAGCGGCCGCCTGAAGCTCATGCATGGCACTCGGTCGTGCAGCCCAGCCCAGTCGACTCATCCCGGCCGCAACCGCGCCGGAGGACACCAGAACCAGCTCGACGCCTGCTTCATGCAGCGCCACCATCTGCTCGACCCAAACACCCATCGCGTTGCGGTCAAGACCCTTGCCGTCCGCTGTCAGCAGCGCACTTCCGATCTTCACAACCCAACGCTGGGCACCTGTCACCTTGCTCCGCATGATCTTTCAACCTTAAGCCAGAGAATACAAATCCAAGATACTAAAACGCCGCTGATTCAGCGGCGTTGTAGTTTACTTCAGTCGATCACTCACGGACGTAAATGATTTCCGGACCGTCTTCATCGTCTTCGAAATCATCATCCCAATCGTCATCGCCCATATCGTGCACGCTCTTCACACCACTGCGGCGCAGCGCACGCTTGTCGTCCAGCGCCTGCAGCTGGGCACGGGCTTCGTCTTCGATGCGCTGATCCAGCTCGGCCAGTTCTTCGGCGTAGGCCGGGTCATTGGCCAGGCGGTCGGCGCGATCTTCGAGATAACGCATGATGTCGTGGCTCAGACGCTCGGTGCCCTGCTTGGCAATTGCCGAAATCATGTACACCGGGCCCGTCCACTGCAGACGCTCGACAATCTGCGCCTTGACCGCCTCATGCTGATCTTCCGGCAGCATGTCGCACTTGTTCAGCACCAGCCAGCGATCGCGATCGGACAACCCAGGGCTGAACTTGACCAGCTCGTTGACGATAACCTCAGCAGCATCGGCCGGATCGGACTCATCCAGCGGCGCCATATCGACGAGGTGCAGCAACAGGCGAGTACGCGCCAGATGCTTGAGGAAGCGGATACCCAGGCCAGCGCCATCGGACGCGCCTTCGATCAGACCCGGAATGTCGGCGATGACGAAGCTCTTCCAGCGATCGACACTGACCACGCCCAGGTTCGGCACCAGCGTGGTGAACGGGTAGTCGGCCACTTTCGGCTTGGCGGCCGAGACCGAACGAATGAAGGTGCTCTTGCCTGCGTTCGGCAAGCCCAGCAGACCGACGTCCGCCAGCACTTTCATTTCCAGCTTCAGGTCACGCTGCTCACCCGGCTTGCCGGGCGTGGTCTGGCGTGGCGCACGGTTGGTACTGGATTTGAAACGGGTATTGCCCAGACCGTGCCAACCGCCCTGCACCACCAGCAGACGCTGACCGTTTTTAGTCAGGTCGCCAATGATTTCCTGGGTGCTGGCATCGATCACCGTGGTGCCGACCGGCACGCGCAGGACCAGGTCTTCGCCTTTACGACCGGTGCAGTCGGTGCTGCCGCCGTTCGAACCGCGCTCGGCGTCGAAGTGGCGGGTATAGCGGTAGTCGACCAGGGTGTTGAGGTTGTCGTCGGCGACCATGTAAATCGAGCCGCCATCACCACCATCACCACCGTTGGGGCCACCGTTTTCGATGAATTTTTCGCGACGGAAGCTCATGCAACCATTGCCGCCGTCGCCGGCCTTCACCCGAATGGATACTTCATCAACAAATTTCATAACGCACGCCTCCCGTCACAAAGACGAGCAAACAACATAAATTCATAAGGCTCTTGCAAAGATGAGCGTTGCGGTACCGATCAAAAACCAGCGCTTCACACCACAACGGCCCACACAAACAGCTTTGCAAGAGACTCACCCAACCAATTTTGCACAGTCCCTACAAACGAAAAAGCCCTGTCGCGAGACAGGGCTTGATCTGCTAACGCAAGATTATGCCGCGGCTTGAGCCTTTGGCACGATGCTTACGTAGCGACGACCGAAGGCGCCTTTGACTTCGAACTTGATCACGCCTTCGACTTTAGCGAACAGGGTGTGATCCTTGCCCATACCAACGCCGTAGCCAGCGTGGAATTGGGTGCCGCGCTGACGCACGATGATGTTGCCCGGAACGATTACCTGGCCGCCATACATCTTCACGCCAAGGCGTTTGGCTTCTGAGTCGCGACCGTTACGGGTACTACCACCAGCTTTTTTGTGTGCCATGAGTTCAATACTCCTATTAGGGTATCAGGCTGAAAAATCAGGCCTGGATACCGGTGATTTTGATCTCGGTGAACCACTGGCGGTGGCCCATACGCTTCATGTGGTGCTTACGGCGACGGAACTTGATGATGCGGACTTTATCGTGACGACCCTGGGAGATCACTTCAGCCACAACGGTAGCACCGGCAACGACTGGAGCGCCGATATTGACGTCGTCACCATTGGCAACCAGCAGAACGCGGTCGAAGGTAACGGTTTCGCCAGTAGCGACTTCCAGTTTTTCAATTTTCAGGTATTCACCTGGGGCGACTTTGTACTGCTTGCCACCAGTAACGATTACTGCGTACGACATGGGTATATCTCCGAAAATCCTGCTCACCCAGCTCTTTATAAGAAGAGTATCGGCTGGCATGGCTGCATGTGGCTGGAAAGGCCCTCATGCAATTGCGTAAGGCAGGTGCTGCCCAGGAAAGTTAGGGTGCGCGATTGTACGCAAGGTGCGGGCGCCTTGCAAGCGGCCGTACGTCACGCCTTGACAGGGTGGGGCCTGCCACCTAGCATGCCGCGCAACCCTGTATGGAGCACGTCTCGCTGATGCAACCCCAAGCCTTCTACCGCGCTGTGGCGGACGACTTTACAGCCGTCGACCACATTATCAAGAAGCAGCTGACATCGCGCGTGCCGCTGGTCTCGAAAATCGGCGACTACATCACTTCCGCCGGTGGCAAGCGCCTGCGTCCACTGCTGGTGCTCCTGTGCGGCAAGGCACTGGGCAGCGGCGGCGATAACCTGCGCCTGCTGGCCGCGACCATCGAATTCCTGCACACCGCGACCCTGCTGCACGACGACGTCGTCGACATGTCCGGCATGCGCCGTGGACGCTCGACCGCCAACGCCATGTGGGGCAACGCGCCAAGCGTGCTGGTGGGCGACTTCCTTTATTCGCGCTCTTTCGAAATGATGGTCGAGCTGGGCTCGATGCCGGTGATGAAGATCCTGTCCAAGGCCACCCGCGTCATTGCCGAAGGCGAAGTGCTGCAGCTGTCCAAGGTTCGCGACGCCAGCACCACCGAAGAAACCTACATGGAAGTGATTCGTGGCAAGACAGCCATGCTGTTCGAGGCCTCGACCCACAGCGCCGCTGCCCTGGCCAACGCCAGTCATGACCAGAGTGAAGCGCTGCGCACCTTCGGCGATCACTTGGGCATCGCCTTCCAGCTGGTCGACGACCTGCTCGACTACCGCGGCGATGCCGAAACCATGGGCAAGAACATCGGTGACGATCTGGCAGAAGGCAAGCCGACCCTGCCGCTGATCTACACCATGCGCGAAGGCACCCCTGAGCAGGCAGCACTGGTGCGCAAGGCCATTCAGAAAGGCGGCCTGGAAGATCTGGACGCCATCCGTGAAGCGGTCGAGCAGTCCGGCTCGCTGGATTACACCGCACAACTGGCCCGCGACTACGTGGCGCGCGCCATCGCCTGTCTGGACGTGCTGCCGGCGAGCGAGTACCGCGACGCGCTGATCGAGCTGAGCGAGTTCGCTGTCGCCCGCACGCACTGATACGCGCCCTGCTTCACCCTAAAGCCCGTCCTTGTGACGGGCTTTTTTGTGCCTGTCATAGATATCAAGCCAGGGAACGTCCTGTAGGAGTGAGCGTGCTCGCGATAAGGGTGCTAAATCGACATATTCGTCACTGATACTCAGCTATCGCGAGCAAGCTTACCCCTACAGGATCCTGCGTTCGTCCGACTCAAGTGACCTGAATCACCCCACCACCAAAATGCGAATTAATCTCAAATAGATCCTTGCTATTCCTCAGATAAGAATTATTCTCATTGAAACCTTTCAAGGAGAACGAACATGACTTACCTGATCGACGCCTGGCTGGATCGACCACACCCTTACCTGCGAATTCTGCATCGCGAAACCGGCGAGGTGTGTGCCGTACTGGAAGAAGACGCGCTGGACGAACTGCGCGATCAAGGGGATCTGGATGTGCACAGCCTCAGTTCATGCGAACCGGGTGTACAGAAGGAGATGGTGCGCAGTCTGTTTCTGTTCTGCTATGCCCGAGCGTTGCGCCCGGCCTGTGAACTGCACTGAAACAGCTGCCAGTGGCAAGCTGCAAGCTGTTCGTCGCTGACTGAACGATCAGGGTCAGCCAGCGACGCACCGCTTTTAACTTGAAGCTTCCAACTTGAAGCTTGCGGCTGCTTACAGAACGTCGAGCAGCTCGACGTCGAACACCAGCACGCTGTGCGGCGGGATGCTGCCCACGCCTTGCGCGCCGTAGGCCAGTTCGCTCGGCACGTGCAGGCGCCATTTGCTGCCGGCTTTCATCAGCTGCAGGGCTTCGGTCCAGCCAGCGATCACGCCGCCAACCGGGAATTCCGCAGGCTCGCCGCGATCGTAGGAGCTGTCGAATACGGTGCCGTCGATCAGCATGCCGTGGTAGTGAGTACGCACGTTGCTTTCGCGGGTGGGTTGAGCGCCTTCACCCTGGGTGATGACTTCGAACTGCAGACCCGATTCCAGCGTGGTCACGCCTTCACGCTTGCCGTTCTCGGCCAGGTATTGCTTGCCCGCACCGGCAGCAGCCTCAGCCTTGGCAGCCGCTTCGGCTTGCATGACTTCGCGGATGACCTTGAAGCTGGCAGCCATTTCTTCCTGGCTGACACGGCTTGGCAGACCGCCGAATGCATCGGTCAGACCGGCCAGGATAGCGTCCAGGCTGACACCCGGTGGCGGGTTGTCGCGCAGTTGGTCGCCCAGCTGACGGCCGATGCCGTAGCTGACGCGGGTTTCGTCGGTGGACAGATTGACTTCGGACATGCTGCTGCTCCGCTTGAAGAACGCCCGAAGGCGCCCTGAACTAAAAGGCCGAGCAGCCTAGCACATCTGCCCTTCGCGCCCTAGGCAGGCAACAGTCGTCACCAGGCCGAGCGAATCGACATCGGCACGCGAACGGTCTGTTCTTCGTTGTCGCGAATCCCGCACATCTCGTCGTGAACCACGGCATGCACCAGATTGAAAGGCGTGACCGAAACCCCGTGCAGCAGATCGCGCGCGTGCTCGACCGACCGCAAGTGCAGGGTCTTGCCGTGGGCGTCGTTCAGGGGATGGGCTGCGCCGTGCATGCGCGCTTCGAGCAGGTAAATCCCGCCTTCGATGGAGATGAGATTGAGCTCGTCGATGCGACCGGCGCTGGCGTGGGCGGTGAGTTCCTGAAGGTTCATGGGAGGGTCCTCGTTGATCCAGGCGTTGAGTGAGCGAAAACTAGTTTCGCCCAGTCTGGCTGAAGTACAAGGAACAGCAGGCGCCGCTGGTCATTTTCTGTTCAAGCGAAAATGATCAGCAGGCATGGGATCAATGTTTGGTCAGCTTGTCCAGATAACCCATCGCAAACGCCGATACCACGAAGGTCATGTGAATGATCACGTACCACATCAGGTATTGCGGCTCGATGTTCTTGGCGTCCATGAACACCCGCAGCAAGTGGATGGACGAAATGGCGACGATGGAGGCAGCGACTTTCATCTTCAGCGAAGAAGAGTCCATCTTGCCCAGCCAGTTGAGCTTCTCTTTGCTCTCGTCGATGTCCAGTTGGGACACGAAGTTTTCGTAGCCCGAGATCATCACCATTACCAGCAGACCGCCCACCAGCGCCATGTCGATCAGCGACAGCAGCACCAGAATCAGGTCCGATTCAGCCAGCGAAAACACGTTGGGGATGACGTGAAAGATTTCCTGGAAGAACTTCAGCGCCAGCGCCAGAAGCCCCAGAGACAAACCAAAGTAGATCGGCGCCAGCAACCAGCGCGACGCGTACATGGCATTTTCGATAAAACGTTCCATTGAAGCTCACAGATAATTGAAAGCTCGCGAGTATAGGGCGAAGCCTGCGCGGCACAAGCCATCGCGACAAAAGTTGAAACAATTAACTTGAGAGAGATACGTTTCAATACTCAATGAACGCCACGCTACAGCCCTGTTCACAGGAAAACCACGCGGTGTTCATCGAGCGGCAAAACGTCAGTTGATCGGCACGGTTCGGTGACCATGGGGAGAATCGCCGTTGATCCGTCGCAGCTCGCCTTGCAGGTGAAGGCTCCAGATCGGTATTTCTTCGGCGGTCTGATAGCCATGCAGCGCAAGGCTCTCGGCAATCGCGTCCAGCACCGACTCAGCCGCCATCGGACCATGGAACGGCCCCTGAGCCTTTAACGCGGAAGGTTGCTCTCCGGACATTCCGGCGGCGAACAGCAAAGTCCACATACCGTTATCGCCAGACAGCGGGCGAATGACACATTCGATACGGGTCACCAGACCCAGGCATTGACGAGTAAGACAGAGGCTGCGCGGCATGGCGAGCTCCTCATTGATTGCAGTATTCATTCCCTTGAAACGGCAAAGGAAACGCGTCAGTCCTTTTGACAACTGCTGTAACACGACAATATCGAAGAAATGCCCCGTAGGAAAAGGGCGAAAACAAAAAGGGCGCCGAATGGTCATTTGGCCATCAGACGCCCTGTTTCGCTGGCGTCAAACCCTTAACTTTTCAGCTCGGGTTGTAATTGTGGCGCCTCTTTTTCGATCTCTTTGAGCTCTTCTTCGCTGAGCATTTCGGCGATGTCACGCAGGCGCTCCACCACTCGGCCATTGACCGAATTTTCCGGGAATTGCCCGTCGTCATCGGCCTCACCCACAGGCTCGCCCACCAGCAGGCTCAGCGCCTCGTCCACCTGACGCACCGCGTACACATGGAACTGCCCGGCGCGCACGGCTTGCAGCACGCGCTCATCGAGCATCAGCGTGGCGACGTTGGCGTGGGGGATGATTGCGCCTTGATCGCCTGTCAGACCGCGCGCTTCGCAGAGCCGGAAGAAGCCTTCGATCTTCTCGTTGACCCCGCCTACTGCCTGCACTTCGCCGAACTGGTTGATGGAGCCAGTGATGGCAAAACACTGCTTGAGCGGTGTTTTCGACAGCGCCGAAATCAGCGTGCAGACCTCGCCCAGCGACGCACTGTCGCCGTCCACGTAACCGTAGGACTGCTCCAGCGCGATGCTCGCGGAAATCGCCAGCGGGAATTCCTGCGCGTAACGGCTGCCCAGGTAACCGGTGAGAATCATCACGCCCTTGGAGTGAATCGGCTGGCCGAGGTTGACCTCACGTTCGATGTCGACGATGCCGCTGCCGCCGGGATACACCGTGGCGGAAATCCGCGCCGGCACACCAAAGGCCGAGTCGCCGACTTCAAGCACGGTCAGGCCGTTGCACTTGCCGACGGCAGCGCCCGCTGTGTCGATGAGGATGATCCCGGCGAGCATGTCGTCGAGAATCCGCGCAGAAACACGCCCGGTGCGCGTGGCCTTGGCCTTGAGTGCGCGCTCGATGTGGCCTGCGTCAGTGCGCTCGTCGTTGGCCAGGCTGCGAATGAAGTCCGCCTCGCTGACCAGTTGGAACAGATCGCCGATACGCGCCGACAAACGCCCCTGATGCTCGGCCAGACGCGCGCTGTAGGTCGCCAGACGCGCCACTGCATCGGCGGTCAACGGCGCCATGCCTTCTTCTGACGTGCGCGTCTTCAGCAGTTGCGCGAACTGCTCCAGGCTCTCGTCGACCATCGGGATGTCTTCGTCGAAATCCACCAGCACCCGGAACATCTCCTGGAAGTCCGGATCGAGGTCCTGCAGCGTGTAATACAGCGAGCGCGCACCGATGATGATGACCTTGACCTGCAACGGGATGGTCTGCGGCGTGAGGGTCACGGTGGCGATGCGGCCCAGCTCGCCCAGCGGCGATTCCATCTTCAGTTTGCGCGATTGCAGCGAGCGCTTGAGGGCGTCCCACACGAACGGCTCACTGAGCATCTTCTCGGCTTCAAGCACCAGAAAGCCGCCGTTGGCGCGATGAAACGCCCCCGGACGCAGCTGCCGGTAAGTGGTGTAGAGCGCGCCCTGATCAGTGCTGTATTCGATGCGACCGAACAGGTTGTCGTAGGTCGGGTGCGGCTCGAACACCACCGGCGCGCCACCGCTGGCGGAATGACCGACCACCAGGCTTGGGCAGTACTGCTCTTCCAGCAGCTTGCGCGCCTGGGCGTCGGTCTTGCTGTCGTCGACCAGTTGCTCGACCACGGTTTTCAGCAGATTGACCTGCACGGCCTGCAGGTAGGCGCAGACGGCGGCGTTTTCGGCGTATTGCTCCGACAGCGGCGCCAGCAGCGGCTGCAAGGCCAGGGTAATGGTTTCTTCGTTGAGCTGACGCATCTGGTTGCTGGTTTCACGCTTCCATTGCGGCAGACTGGCGAGCTCTTCGTTGAGCCGCTCCTCCAGCGCCGAAATGTCTTCGTGAAAACGCTCGCGCTCAGCCTCGGGCAGTTGCGAGAACTCAGCTTCGTCCAGCGCCTTGCCTTCCAGCATCGGGGTGAAAGCGATATTGCTGCTGTCGCGATAAAGGGCGATATCCTTTTCCAGCGCCAGGCGCTCGATCACGTCCAGCGCACGGTCGTAGCGCTGATTGAAGGCGCGGTCGATGGCGCTTTTCTTTTGCTGGAAGGACGGATGCTCGAACACTGCAGGAAAAGTCGACAGAAGGTTGTCGATCAGTCCGTTTATGTCGGCGATGAACGAACTGGCGCTGCCCGGCGGCAATTCCACTGCCTTGGGCTCGCGCGGTTCATCGAAATTGTTGACGTAGACCCAGTCCGCCGGGGTCTGCATGCGCTTGCCCTCGGCCTTGAGGTAGCGCTTGACGAAGGAGAAGCGGCCGGTGCCGGGCTCTCCCATGACGAATACGTTGTAGCCGGGGCGCGGCATGGCGACCCCGAATTGTAATGCCTCGACCGCTCGCTCCTGGCCGAGCACGCCGCGAAAGGGTTCCAGATCATTGGTTGTCGTGAAGCTGAACTGTTCAGCGGAAAAGGGACGGGTCAGCGCCTCAGGCGCAAGTCGCAGGCTGGCAGCTACAGAATCGGGCATCGGACATCCTTACATCAGGCGGGGCAGATGGGGGCATTCTGGCGCTCGCCGCACCAGACTGGCAAGGCAAGTTCCACTGGAATCTTTTTTGCCCTGAAGAACCTGCCTACGCGCCTCAAAACCCGTGCCCTACACACAACAATCTGTAATAACCCACGGAACGTTCAGATCGTGCCTAAACTCCAAGCTGCGCGGCCGGTAACAAAATAAAACACCGGCCCTCCCTGGCGCTCCTCCGGCCAGGCATCCGACCCTTGGTTGAAACAACAGAGACTAAAGCTATGAAACGGATTCTTCTTGGTACTCTCCTCGCCGCTGCATCCCTGAACGCCATGGCTCAAGCACCTGGCGGCCCTGACTGCGGTTGGGGCAACATGCTGTTCGAAGGGCAACGCGGCACCCCGGCGCACTTCCTCGCTTCCACCACCAACGGCACCTCCGGTAACGCCACGTTCGGCATGACCTCGGGCACCAACGGTTGCTCCACCAACAGCGCGCTGACCTACGGCGGCAAGTCCTGGTTTGCCATGAACGGCATGATGGACGAGCTCTCCAAAGACATGGCCATGGGCCAGGGCGAAGCACTGACGACCTACGCGGTCGTGCTGGGCGTTGCACCGCAAGACCGTGCGCACTTCGCCGCCGTCACCCACCAGCACTACACTCAGATCTTCAACAAGGCCGATGCCACTGCCGAAGACGTTCACACCAACACCCTGGACGTGTTGAAGAACGATCCAACGCTGGCCAAATACGCCACACAAGCTTAAAACGATTGACCACCTGCCTTCTTCGGAAGGCAGGGCTTCAACGCCTTCGTCCCCTTCTGACTAGTTGCCACTCTATGCTCAAACGCCTTGCCTGGCGGGCGCTCTTGGTCTGTGCCCCGCTGTACGCCGCGCAGCTGTCTGCCGCACCGCATGTCGACAATGATCGTTTGCAGCAACTGGCCGACTCCAGATTCTGGATATCCATCGGTCACTACGAAGCCGGCAAGCTGGGCGGCTGGCGCAGCTATGTCGATGACCCGAAATTCTTCCTCGCCGTCGATGGCGCCCACGACCCCAAGGCTGAACTGGCCGCGACCCTGGACGCGATCTATCGCCCGGTGGTGCAGGGCAAGGAAGACACACACCCGCAATGCGTCTACCCCTCGCGCACGCGTTTTCTGCGCGACGAACTGAAGCTGACGGACCTGCCTGCCGTCGACTGCAAGGAATTCAACAAGTGGTTTTCTGATGTTGCACCCGACAGCACGGTGCTGATCTTCCCGGCGGCGTATCTGAACAGCCCGTCGTCGATGTTCGGCCACACGCTGCTGCGCATCGATCAGAAAGGCGTGCAGGAAAACAACACCGCCCTGCTCAGCTACGCGATCAACTTCGGCGCCTACATCGAAGGCTCCGACAACAGCATTCTTTACGCCTGGAAGGGCCTCATGGGCGGCTATCCGGGCCTGTTCGCGCTGGTGCCGTACCAGGACAAACTCTCCGAATACCGTAGTCTGGAAAACCGCGACCTGTGGGAATACCGCTTGAATCTGACGTCCGAAGAAACCCGGCGCATGGTCGAGCACGTGTGGGAACTCAAACAGATTCGTTTCGGCTATTTCTTCTTTGACGAAAACTGCTCCTACCGTTTGCTGGAGCTGTTGCAGGTCGCTCGCCCAAGCCTGAACCTGACGCCGCAGTTTCGCCTGACGGCCATTCCCACCGACACGGTGCGTGCCGTGAAGGACGCGGGGCTGGTCGAGAAGATCAATTATCGGCCGTCCAAGGAGCGCGAACTGCTCAGCCGCGCCGAGCCGTTGAGTCATGAAGAAAAGCAACAGGTGCTCAAGATCAGCGCCGATCAGCAGCAGATGCAGAGCCCCGAATACCTAGCCTTGCCGAAGGATCGTCGGGCGCTGATTCAGGATGCGGCCTATCGTCTGGAACGCTACCGCGCCAATGGTCAGGAGCGAGATCCGCAAAGCGCGCAACGCAGCTACGACTTGTTGCGGGCGATCAGCACCAACCCGCCGCCAGCACTGGACATTGAGCGTCCGGGCCTGCCGGAAGACGGCCACGAATCACGCACCTGGCAGCTGGGCGCTGGCACGCGGGACGGCAAGGCCTTCGCCGAATACGGCCTGCGCATGGCCTATCACGACCTCAACGACAACGCCTACGGTTTCCCGCTGGGGGCGCAGATCGAGATTCTTCAGCTGAAATTGCGCCAGTACGAGAACAACAAGTGGCAGGTGCAGCGCCTGGACCTGGCGACGATTCGCTCGCTGACGCCGCGTAATGAGCTGTTGCAGCCGTGGTCGTGGCAAGTCGCGGGCGGCCTTGAGCGCGTGCTGGGCAAGCATGGCGACGAGAACCTGGTGAGCCATGTCAACGGCGGTGCGGGCGGCACCTGGAAGCTTGGAGATGACGTGCTGGGCTTTGCGCTGGGCACCGTACGCATCGAGCACAACAACGATTTCGATGCGCTCGTTTCGCCTGCGGCCGGTTTTGATACCGGGATTCTATGGCGCAATCCGCTGGGCAATCTGAGCCTGGAAGGCAAAGGCGACTACTTCACCAATGGCGAAGTGCGACGCACGATCAGTCTGAATCAGCAGTGGGAATTGTCGCGAAACCTGGGGCTACGCTTGAGCGCACAGCGGGAGTTCAGTCAGCTGACGTCGCCGGTGAACGAGGTGATGCTGGAGTTGAAGTGGTATCACTACTGACTTCAGCCGATTTTCTTTGCCGAATACGGCTCACTGTGGAAGTGAGCTTGCTCACGAAAGCGGGTTTCCAGCCGCAGGAAAGAGTGCGGATGTCAGGTCCCATTCGTGAGCAAGCTCACTCCCACAGGTCATCGATCACTCACGCCGCCTTCGCGGTGTAGCCCTCTTCCACAATCAGGCCAATGATCTGCTCGGCAGGCAACTGGCTCTCAACTGCCACCTCGCCCTTGGCCAGATCGACCTGCACGTCGGCAGCGGGGTCTTCGCCCTTGATGGCGTTGGTCACCGCGCGAACACAATGCCCGCAGGTCATGCCTTGAACGTTGAATACTTGCATGTCGCGACTCCTCGATTGATGGGCTGCTCATAGGATTGAAACAGCAGGACGTCGGCATCTTTGACCTTCCCACCGTGGCAAGGTCAAGTTTCTGATAAAACGGCCGGGCTGGTATTCGGCGTCACCCTGAGCCAAAGTGTTTCATCAACGACCCTCAGGAGAATCAGCCATGCGCTGGTCAGTCCCTCGCCTCTTCAGTTTTATTGGCCTGTTGGCCTGCGCCTCCTGGGCTCAGGCCGATCAAGACTACGGCGTACTCATCATTTCCCGCGAGCGACTGGAAGTCGCCACCCCGTGTGAAATCGGCATCTACATGCAGGATCAACTGGTCGGCCGCCTGTTTCAGGAGGAATCGCGCTCCTTCAACCTGCCTGCGGGCAACGTCTCCGTGCGCCTGCGCGTGTTGCCAGGGCAGACGCCCGGTTGCTCGCCGGGCATCGAAGCGCAGAACAACACCCGCCTGCACATCAACGCCGGTGACATTCTGAAATACCGCATCGCCTCCGGGCCCAATGGCATGTACCTCAAGCGTGCCGATTTGAATTATTGAGGTAAATGGGGACTTGACCTTGCCAACGTGGCAAGGTTGATCCTTGCTGGCAATCGCCTACAAGGAGTGTCCGGAATGTCCCGCCCCGATACCTTCGACCTGCCGATCACCGGCATGACCTGCGCCAGCTGCGCGGGTCGTGTCGAGCGCGCGCTGCGTAAAGTCCCCGGCGTGAAGAACGCCACCGTCAACCTCGCCAACGAACGTGCCCACGTCGAAGTCCTCGACACGATCGACCCCGCGACCCTGATCGCGGCGGTGGATAAGGCCGGTTACGGCGCAAGCCTCGAACAGGACAATGCACTACAACAAGCCGACCAGCTCAAACGCCACGACAGCGAACGCTGGCACCTGATTCTCGCCATTGTTCTGGCGCTTCCCCTCATCTTGCCAATGTTGCTGCAACCGCTGGGCGTGCACTGGATGCTGCCGGCGTGGATGCAGTTTCTGCTGGCCACGCCAGTGCAATTCTTCCTCGGCGCGCGTTTTTATATCGCGGCCTTCAAGGCTGTGCGCGCAGGGGCCGGGAACATGGATCTGCTGGTCGCACTGGGCACCAGCGCGGGTTACGGTTTGAGCGTTTATCAATGGCTTTCAGCCCCGTCCGGCAGCATGCCGCACCTGTATTTCGAGGCGTCTGCGGTGGTGATTGCCTTGGTGTTGCTCGGCAAATACCTGGAAAGCAGCGCCAAGCGCCAGACCGCCAGCGCGATTCGTGCCCTCGAGGCGTTGCGCCCGGAGCGGGCGATTCAGGTCGTTGACGGTCAAGAGCGTGAGGTCGCGATCAGCGCACTTGCGGTGGGCGATGTGGTGCTGGTCAAACCCGGCGAACGCTTCCCGGTGGACGGCACCGTCATCGAAGGCCAGAGTCATGCGGACGAAGCGCTGATCAGCGGCGAGAGTCTGCCGGTCGCCAAACAGCCCGGCGACAAGGTTACCGGCGGCGCGATCAATGGCGAGGGGCGTCTGTTGGTCAGCACCCAGGCGCTCGGCGCTGAAACGGTGCTCGCGCGCATCATCCGGCTGGTGGAAGACGCGCAATCGGCCAAGGCGCCGATCCAGAAGCTGGTCGACAAGGTGAGTCAGGTGTTCGTGCCGGTGGTTCTGCTGCTGGCGGTCGCGACACTGATCGGTTGGCTGCTCGCCGGTGTTTCGATCGAGACAGCGCTGATCAATGCCGTTGCCGTGCTGGTCATCGCCTGCCCTTGCGCGCTGGGTTTGGCGACGCCCACGGCGATCATGGCCGGCACCGGCGTGGCGGCGCGTCATGGCATTCTGATCAAGGACGCCGAAGCGCTGGAACGCGCCCACGAGGTCACTGCAGTGGTCTTCGACAAGACCGGCACACTGACCTCAGGTACTCCACGCATCGCCCACTTGAGCGCGCTGGATGGCGACGAAAACACCCTGCTGCAACTGGCAGGCGCACTGCAGCGGGGTAGCGAACACCCCTTGGCCAAGGCCGTACTGGACGCCGCGCGTGAACGCGATCTGCCCCTTGAAGACGTCACCCAAAGCCGCTCGCTGGCCGGGCGTGGCATTGCAGGCACTGTGCAGGGCCGCGAACTGGCGCTGGGCAATCGGCGCCTGCTGGAAGAAAGCCACCTGGCCCCTGACTCGCTCGCTGAGGCCGCCAGCGCCTGGGAAGCCGAAGGCCGCACGCTGTCGTGGCTGATCGAGCTGAGCCCGCAACGCCGGGTGCTGGGCCTGTTAGCTTTCGGTGACACCCTCAAACCCGGCGCGGCGCAGGCCATTGAGCAACTGAACGCGCGACACATCAGCAGCCACCTGCTGACTGGCGACAACCAAGGCAGTGCGCAAGTCGTCGCCCAGGCGCTGGGCATTGGAGATGTGCACGCCGAAGTCCTCCCCGCCGACAAAGCCGCCACGGTCGTCGCGCTGAAGAAATCCGCCGTGGTCGCCATGGTCGGCGACGGCATCAATGACGCCCCGGCGCTGGCTGCCGCAGACATCGGCATCGCCATGGGCGGCGGCACCGACGTCGCCATGCATGCGTCGGGGATCACCTTGATGCGTGGCGACCCACGCCTGATTCCTGCGGCGCTGGACATCAGCCGCAAAACCTACGCGAAGATCCGCCAAAACCTGTTCTGGGCTTTCGTTTACAACCTGATCGGTATTCCGCTGGCCGCATTCGGTCTGCTCAATCCGGTGCTGGCGGGGGCCGCCATGGCGCTGTCCAGCGTCAGCGTGGTCAGCAATGCGCTGCTGTTGAAAACCTGGAAACCCGACGACGAAGGAGACAGACCATGAACATCGGCCAAGCCGCCAAGCGCAGCGGCCTGAGCGCCAAGATGATTCGCTACTACGAATCCATCGGCCTGCTTCACGCCGCCCACCGCACTGACAGCGGCTATCGCCTGTACAGCGCCAACGACCTGCACACCCTGGCCTTCATCAAGCGCTCGCGGGACTTGGGGTTTTCCCTGGAGGAAGTCGGAAAACTGCTGACCTTGTGGCAAGACAAAGGCCGCGCCAGTGCCGATGTGAAAGCCCTGGCGCGCAAACACATTGTCGAGCTGAATCAGAAGATCGAGGAGCTGGCCGGGTTGCGGGATACGCTGCAGGACCTGGTGGAGCACTGTCAGGGCAATGATCGGCCCGATTGCCCGATTCTCAGGGATCTGGAATCGGGCGGATGTTGTGGACCATGAACTGACTCGAGCACCTTTTCACCATAAGACTGCAAGCGGCAGATCAGTGGACCTGACACTTACCGATGAAAGGCATCACGGCGTCCATGTGATGCCCCCTACTAATACTCGGAAAACACTTGGATCACCTTCAACAATCAGAGAGAGACTTGTCACCTGCCCGGAGTAGGCGAACTCTTGTACATTATCCTCTCCTTGCCCTTCAAACTGTTTCGAGTGTACGACCGTTGAACCTTCATAGGCTTTCACAATGAGTTTCGCTGGAGGATCAATCAAAACACGCAAAATTCGCATATTAATGTGCGAAACAGCGCGCCCGATTTTAAGGTTAACTTTTTAAAGTCGGTAACATTTAGAAAGTAGCCAAGATCAGTCGCATATCGGGTATCAATGTAAGGATTTGCTCCGAACGATCCGGAAAAATCTACCACAAGCCCACTTGTAGGCATGGTAGCACTCCCTGGGGAAGTGCGATAAAGCGGTTTCCAATCCTCAAAACCGTTCGCTTCGCCAGACGCCTGCGGATGGTAATCTTCGATGTACTGCTATCTTTTATCTGAGCGACTCATCCTATCTTTTCTTTATGACTGGCTTGCATCCCACACACTTCAAAACATGCAGAGGCAGGATAATCTCAGCAGTGTGCTCGCAACAGCACACTCATTAATTTATAGATAAAGCTTTGAAACTTTTCCATTCCGCAGGTGAAGTCTTTAAGACACATTCGAAATAAACAATATTTTTCTAACTCCCACATCCACTGATGGATAGAAAAGGCCCTGCGCAGACATTAAAGTCCTTGCGCGTCAGCACGTCGCGCAATTGAACCAGGCGGTCGCAGAAATAGAAAGCGGCAGATCGGTTGACCTGCCGTCGGTGAAGAGGGGACTAATCCTTCCAATGGATAGCATAGACAAGCACTTGCGGTGTGCTCGCTTGAGGGCCAGCCGTCAATACGATATGAGTGATGGGCGAATCCCCCTCATACTTGACTTGGTTTCCCCCTTGTTGCAAAGACTTCGACGACTCTTTAGTGGCGCCATTATAAAAATCAAGGCTTGCCGTCCCCGCATCTGAAATTGCTTCGACGTGTGAAAAAACAATGTTCTTAGCAGGTCGGTAGAACCTGAATTCGATCTGCTCTAAGCGATCAAGCATGAGGAAGTGGCCGTGCTCACCTCCTATTGGGGGAATTCTGACAAGTGGCATACCGCCTTTATACCCCGCTACCACCATCCGGGTACCGGGCCGTTTATGTACAGTTTCAGGTCTGATCTCCACCATTTCATCCACAATCCATTCTTCGGTGATCGTGCCTGGGTCTTCAGGCTGCGCGCCGACACCTGAAGTTTTGACATTATTAAAATCGCTCATAACTTGCTCCTTGCATGGTTTGACCTGTATTCAAACTGCCCACCTCTGACGAGGGTCGCAGCACGCCAAAACCGGCGTGCTTATGACGGTATAGGAAACTTTCAAAACATTGTCCAGCCGGCATTGAGAAAACAATCCTGCTTAGGATGATTCGCAATAACAAGTGGCTTTATTTATTTCGAACCAGTCTCCAAACAGGAGAACTTACCCATCTTGCAATTAAAACGTAAGCGTGGAGGCCATTCAGCGTATCGAGGGCAGCGTGTATCAAACAGATAGATCGCTATGAATGTTTATTACGCCCTCGCGCTTTAAACCTTCGCACACAAAACATAAACCCGGCCTGAGCCGGGTTTATGATTAAGACGCTTACTGCATCCAGGGCGGAGGTGGCTCTTCAGCCTTGTCCGGCGGGGCATCGTCTGCGGCTCTGGCCGCCTGACGCCGGGCTTCGTCACGCTGCACGGCTTCGATCTCGCGCAGCACGCTATTGACGTCGGCGACGTCGTCGGGATCGGCGAACTCGCCGGTCAGCACTGTCGCAGGGGACAAGGTGCCCGCCTGATAGTAGGACCACATCTCTTTGGCGAAGCGGGTTTTCTTCAGTTCAGGTGCGAAACGTCCGAAATACGAGGCCATGTTGCCGACATCGCGCTCGAGCATGCTGAACGCGTGATTGTTGCCCGCAGCGTCCACCGCCTGGGGGAGGTCAATGATGACCGGGCCGTCGGGCGACAGCAGGACGTTGAACTCGGACAGGTCACCGTGCACCAGACCGGTACACAGCATCAGCACGATCTGTTGAATCAGAAACGCGTGGTACTCGCGGGCCTGATCGGGTTCGAGGGTGACGTCGTTCAGACGTGGCGCCGCATCGCCGTATTCGTCCGAGACCATCTCCATCAGCAACACGCCATCGAGGAAGTCGAAGGGCTTCGGCACCCGTACGCCAGCACCCGCCAGGCGAAACAACGCCGCCACTTCGGCGTTCTGCCACGCGTCTTCGGTTTCCTTGCGTCCGAACTTGGACCCCTTGGCCATCGCGCGCGCGTCGCGACTGTTGCGGACCTTGCGGCCCTCCTGATACTCCGACGCCTGACGGAAACTGCGTTTGTTCGCCTCCTTGTAAACCTTTGCGCAGCGCAGCTCTTTGCCACAGCGCACCACATAAACAGCTGCCTCTTTGCCGCTCATCAGCGGACGCAGCACTTCGTCTACCAGACCGTCTTCGATCAGGGGTTCAATGCGTTTTGGAGTCTTCATCAGCTTTTATTCTGGGTCCTTCGTTGCCAAACACGCGATCGTTGCTCGTTATACGGCAATCCTCAGCCAGCGAGTAGGGGCATGTGGAATGAGTCATGGATTCAATCGCAGACCATACGTTCCCTCAATACAGCCAAGCACCTTTCATGCCGGGGCGCAGCATAAACCACGCAAGGGACTGTACCTGTGACAGTGTGAAAGCGGATATATCGACCGACGGTCGCAGGCGCGTGTGCCTCGCGGCTGCGGTCAGGGCCTGAACAGCTCGCCGGGTGTGAAGCCAAAGAGGGTCTTGAAGGCGGCGATGAACGCCGAGGTGGAATCGTAGCCGCAGGTCAGCGCGGTGGTGGTCACGCTGTCGCCTTCCTCCAGGGCGTTGAGCGAGGCGAGCAGCCGGGCGCGCTGACGCCAGCCCCTGAAACTCAGGCCGGTTTCGCGCTGAAACAGGCGCATCAGGGTTTTTTCCGACATGTTCAGGCGCCGCGCCCAATCGGTGAGGGTGATGAGCTGCCCCGGTTCTTCGACCAGTTCCTGGCACAGGCTCAGCAAGCGCGCGTGGCGCGGCAGTGGCAGGGAGAATCCGACTTCCGGCAGGCTGGCCAATTGATCGAGCAGCACCTGCACCAGCCGCGCTTCGTGGCTGTCGTGCTGGGGATAATCCACAGGCAGCAGGCAGAAAGCCTTGATCAGCTCCCGAGCCAGCGGCGTGACTTCCAGCACCCGGCAGCGGTCCGGCGCCCACAGCGAGTCCTGCGTACGCACGTACAGGCTGCGCATTTCAGCGCGGGTCGAGGTAACCACTTCGTGATCGAGGCCCGCCGGAATCCACACGCCCCACTGCGGCGGCGCGAAAAAACTGCCCTGATCGGTATGCACACCCAAGACGCCACTGATGGCGTAGGAAAACTGCACCCAGTCGTGGCGATGCGTCGGCGTCCACGAGCCAGCGCTCAAGCTCTCGGCGCGGGCGTAGAGCGGGCGCGGAAGATCGCTCAGCGTCGGAATCAGCCGCTCGGTTTCGGGGCTGCGAGAGGGGGAATGTCCTTTGCTCGGCATGGGCGCATCTTCTGTCGTGAAGCGGCAGTTTAAGGCTGATCTTTTGGCCAGATCCACACCTTGGTCCCACAGTTGATGTGCATATCCCACTCCTTGACTTTGCCCAATGGCATTTCAGCGCTCCAGAATGGCCGTCACGCCCTGCCCGCCCGCCGCACAGATCGAAATCAACCCACGCCCCTGCCCCGCCACACTCAACAGTTTTGCGAGATTGGCGACGATGCGCCCGCCCGTGGCCGCAAACGGGTGGCCGGCCGCCAGCGAGCTGCCTTTGACGTTGAGCTTGCTGCGGTCTATCGACCCTAGCGGCGCGTCGAGGCCCAGGCGAGTCTTGCAGTAATCGGGGTCTTCCCAGGCCTTGAGCGTACAGAGCACCTGCGCGGCAAAGGCTTCGTGGATTTCGTAGTAGTCGAAGTCCTGCAAGGTCAGGCCGTTTCGGGCCAGCAAACGGGGCAAGGCATAGACCGGCGCCATGAGCAGCCCCTCATCGCCCCGCACGAAATCCACCGCTGCGGCCTCGCCATCGCGCCAGTAGGCCAGCACCGGTAAACCGCGCTCACGGGCCCATTCTTCGCTGGCCAGCAGCACCAGCGAGGCGCCGTCGGTGAGCGGTGTCGAGTTGCCAGCCGTGAGCGTGCCCTTGGCGCTGCGTTCGTAGGCGGGTTTGAGGGAGGCGAGCTTTTCCAGGCTGGCGTCGACGCGCAGGTTGTTGTCGCGGGTCAGGCCGCGAAACGGCGTTAGCAGGTCGTCCTGCCAGCCTTCAGCGTAGGCGGCGGTCATTTTCTGATGGCTTTGCAGCGTCAACTGGTCCTGCTCATCGCGCGGGATGTGCCAGGTCTGCGCCATCAGCTCGCAATGCTGCCCCATGGACAGGCCGGTGCGCGGCTCGCCATTGCGCGGCAGTTCGGGCTTGAGGTTGTGCGGGCGCAACTGGGTGAGCGCCTTGAGCTTGTCGCCAGTGCTCTTGGCGCGATTGATCTGTAACAGGATTTGACGCAAGTCTTCGTTCACGCCAATCGGTGCGTCAGACGTGGTGTCGACGCCGCCCGCAATACCGCATTCGATCTGCCCCAACGCGATCTTGTTGGCCACCAACAACGCCGCTTCCAGGCCGGTGCCGCAGGCTTGCTGAATGTCGTAGGCCGGGGTTTGCGGGGACAGCCTTGAGCCAAGCACGCACTCGCGGGTCAGGTTGAAGTCGCGGGAATGCTTGAGCACAGCCCCCGCCGCCACTTCGCCCATGCGCAGGCCATGCAGGTTGAAGCGCTCGATAAGGCCTTCCAGCGCGGCGGTCAGCATGTCCTGATTGCTGGCCGTGGCGTAGGCGCCGTTAGAACGGGCGAACGGAATGCGGTTGCCCCCGACGATGGCCACGCGGCGTATCTGACTCATTGAGTTTTCCCTTTCTGGCGTAAGTAGGTCTGCTGAACAGCGTAGGACTTTCTTAAACAGAGTGTGGTCCACTGCTTTGAACCCCACCCAAGGAGCGTGTTCCATGGCATCTGATCGCTACATAGACTTCGCCAACTCAGACATCGGGCGTCGACTGGTGGGCGCCGTGGGGCTGCCCTCGCCCGCGCGTCTGGAGCGTTGGCAAGCCGGGCGTCTGCGGCCTGTGGAAGGTGCCTTGCTGTTGAGCGCAGGCCCGTTGGCCCAGCAGGTCAGCAGCTTTGCCCCGCGCATGACCGACCTGCTGTTCAGCTTCGGCAGCGAACTCGTCGGAGCGCACCCCTGGACCAGTGAGCAAGGCGCGAAGATCAAGGCGGTGGTGTTCGATGCCAGCACATTGCTGCACACCTCGCAACTGGGTCAGCTGCGCGAGTTCTTCCAGCCAATCCTGCGTCAGCTGGAATCCAGCGCGCACATCGTCATTCTTGCTCGTGCTCCCGACACGCTGACCGATCCCCTTGCTGCCAGCACACAGCAAGCCATCGAAGGTTTCAGCCGCTCGCTGGCCAAGGAGATGCGCAACGGCGGCACTGTTCAGCTGTTGCAGGTCGAAGATGGCGCTGAGGATCAACTGGAAGGCGCGCTGCGGTTCTTCCTGTCGCCGAAAAGCGCGTTTATTTCCGGGCAAGTGATTCGCCTGAGTGCCTGTGCCGCCAAGGTTCAGGACTGGAGTCGCCCGCTGGCCGGGCGCAAGGCGCTGGTCACCGGTGCGGCTCGTGGCATCGGCGCGGCGATTGCCGAAACCCTGGCCCGCGATGGTGCGGAAGTGGTGTTACTGGATGTGCCACAAGCCAGGTCCGATCTCGACGCATTGGCCGCGCGTCTTGGTGGTCAGCCACTGGTGCTGGACATCTGCGCGCCCGACGCGGCCTCGCAGCTTATCGAACACCTGCCTGGCGGCCTCGACATCGTCGTGCATAACGCTGGCATTACTCGGGACAAAACCTTGGCGAACATGACCACCGACTTCTGGGGCTCGGTGCTCAACGTCAACCTCAACGCGCCCCAGGTGCTGACCCAGGCGCTGATCGACGCAGGCGCGCTGCACGACAACGGCAGCGTGATCCTGATGGCCTCGATCAGTGGTCTGGCTGGCAATCGCGGGCAAACCAACTACACCACAAGCAAAGCGGGCCTGATCGGGCTGGCACGGGCCTTGGCGCCTCAGTTGAAAGAGCGCGGCATCAGCATCAACGCCGTGGCCCCAGGATTCATCGAAACCAGCATGACCGCGCACATGCCGTTCGCCTTGCGCGAAGCCGGGCGGCGCATGAGTTCGCTGGGCCAGGGCGGCCTGCCGCAGGACGTCGCCGAGGCCGTGGCGTGGTTGGGCCAGCCGGGCAGCGGATCGGTCAGCGGGCAGGTGCTGCGGGTGTGCGGGCAGAGCGTCATTGGCGCGTAAAGCCGGGGAAAACCGAATTCGGGAGAAACGCGATGAGTACACATTGGCGCTATCTGGACACCCCACCGGCCCTGCCCGGTCTGTTCATGCAGGCAGCGCTGCGGCGCAAGGTCAGTGGCACGCAACTGCCTGATCAGGGCCTGCGCTGCTGGGTGTCGGTTGATCCGCACAAGGTCAATGCCTTCGCCAAGGTCTGTGGCTTTGTGCCCGGCAGCCTGCTGCCGCCAACCTACCCTCATGTGCTGGCGTTTGCGCTGCAAATGAAGCTACTCACCGACAAGGATTTCCCCTTCCCCTTGCTGGGTCTGGTGCATCTGCAGAACCGCATCAGCATTCGCAGGCCGCTGGGCAGCGTGATCAAGGCCCAGGTCAGCGTGCGCGTAGCCAACCTCAAGCCCCACGCCAAAGGCGCAACCTTCAGCCTGATCACCCAGATTGAGGATGCACTGGGCCTCTTGTGGGAGGAAGACAGCACCATGCTGTGTCGAGGCGTGCACATTGAAGGCGAAGTCCAAGGCGCTTACGAGCCTGCGCCCTTGCCGATGACCGAACTCGCCACCTGGTACGCCCCCGCAGATATCGGGCGGCAATACGCAAAGGTCAGCGGCGACTACAACCCGATTCACCTGAGCGACAGCAGCGCCAGGCTGTTCGGCTTCCCCAAGGCCATCGTCCACGGCCTGTGGATAAAAAGTCGCACGCTGGCAGCGCTGGATGATCATTTGCCCGCATCGAATGTGGACATCTCGGTGGAGTTTCAAAAGCCTGTGCGCTTGCCCAGCGAGGTGACGCTGTCGGCCAGTGCGGCGGGGTCCCATGGCCAGTTGACGGTCGAGGGCAAGGAAGGGATCGTGCACATGCTCGGGAGCTGGCAGCCAGCGGCGCAATAGGTTCACCGTTCACTTGATTCCATGGCCGATCCCCCTGAAGCTACGCACCTTCAGGAGACCCGCCCCATGAACCTCGACGAACTCACCCAACGCCTGCACCGCATCCGCGATACCAATGACTGGCGGCCATTTCACAGCCCCAAGAACCTTGCCATGGCGGCCAGTGTGGAAATGGCCGAGCTGGTCGAAATCTTCCAGTGGAAAACCGAAGGCCAGTCCCGTCAGCTGCCTGCCGACGAACTGGCCCATGCCGGTCAGGAAGTGGGTGACATCGTCCTGTATCTGCTGCTGATGTGCAGCGAAATGGGGCTGGACATGAACGAAGTGGTGCGCGCCAAGCTGGCCGACAGCGAGCGGCGGTTCCTGAAATGAGCGATCGTCATTTCGACCAGCTGGCGACACGTTTTGCCGAGAAAATCTACGGCGGCGCCAAGGGTGCCATTCGTCTGGCCGTGCTGCAGGCGGACCTGAAAGAAAGCCTGCCGGCACGCCCCTTGCGCGTGCTGGACATCGGCGCAGGCCTGGGCCACATGTCGCTGTGGCTGGCGCAGCAGGGCCATGAGGTCACGCTGGCCGAGCCTGCCGAGCCCATGCTCGAAGGCGCGCGTCAGCGTTTCGCCGAGGCCGGGCAGCCGGCCACCTTCATTCAGGCGCCCTGGCAGGCACTGCCGGATATCCTGGACCAGCCCTACGATCTGGTGATTTGCCACGCCGTGCTGGAATGGCTGGCCGAGCCCTTCACCATCCTGCCGGTGTTGCATCAATTGACCAGGACGGATGGCTGGCTGTCGCTGGCGTTTTATAACCGCGACGCGCTGATTTATCGCAATCTGCTCAAGGGGCATTTTCGCAAGATGCGGCGCAACACCCTGGCCGGTGAAAAACAAAGCCTGACCCCTCAGGAACCCCTTGATCCGCGCGAATTAGCGGCGCAACTTGGTGCCCTGTGGCGAGTCGAAACCCAGAGTGGCATTCGCGTTTTCCACGACTACATGCCGGTGGAGTTTCAGGCCAAGGCCGAACTCGCGGATGTGCTGGAAATGGAACTCGCCCACCGACGCCACCCGAGTTTCGCCGGACTGGGACGTTATCTGCACTGGATGTGCCGACCTGTTTGAGGCTACCTGCGGAGACCATCATGAATCGCCGTCTCGCTTTGCTCCCGCTCTGCCTGGCCCTGGCTGCCTGTCAGAGCCCTAACCCCTACACTGCCGTTTCCGCCGCGATCCCGCCTGCCCCGCCGCAAGCGAACAGTGGCATCGACATGAGCGCCTATCCGGCGGCGCCCCGGGATTTCGGGCGCTATCGCAACTGGACCTGGCTCAACAATCAATTGCCGCCCGGCACCCAGTGGGCCGATTCGGCGCAGGTCGCCGAAGCGGTGAGCAACGGCCTGGACCAGCGCGGCCTGCGCCCTTCGCGAAACCCGCAGGCTGCCGATTTGAGCGTTTCCGCTGACACGCATACGGAAACCCGTATCCGTCAGGTGCGCGACGATTATTACGACCCGTACTACGGCGGCGCCGGTGTCGGCTATTACAACGGTTATCGCAACGGCTATGGCGGGTACGCCAGCGTGCCGATCGTGCGGACCTATCAAGAGCAAGTGGTCGTGGTGCGCATCAGTCTGTTCGATGCCCGCAGCGGCCAGCCCGTGTGGAGCGCCAGTGCCGAGACCGGCAGTGGCGGCGATCAGTCCGATCGCGCCAAAGCGTTGCGTCAGGCCGTGCAGCGCGCTTTGACCGCCTACCCACCTTCGTAGAATCTCGGAGAACCATCATGTTGCGCTGTATCGCTGTCGTGTGTGTTGCCCTGCTGCTCAGCGCTTGTCAGACCGATCGGGTCAATCGTGACTTCGACGCACAGCGCGACTTCGGCGGGTATCGAACCTGGGCCTGGAAAGAACCCGGCCTGCAATATCAACCCAATGACCCACGGATCAAGAGTGACCTGACCGAGCAACGCATTCGCCAGTCCGTCGGCGAACAGCTGGATCAGCGCGGCCTGCGCATGGCCGCGCCCGGCACCAAGGCCGATGTGCAGGTGCAGGCCTGGCTGATCGTGGAGAACCGTCAGCAGATGGTCACCACCAACTATGGTGGTGGCGGCTATTGGGGCAACCCGTGGGGCGGTTACTGGGGTGGCCCGATCGGCACCGAGACGCGTAATGTCGACTACAAGGTCTCGACCCTGCAGATCGACATGCTCGACGGCAAGGACGGCAAGCTGGTGTGGCGCGGCAGTACCGAGCAGGTCGTGAATGACGGCACCGCCAACCCTGCGGCTCGCGAGCTGGCGTTGCGCCAGACCGTGCAGAAGATCCTGCAGCAGTATCCGCCCAGGTAACAGCTTCACGTTGCAAGCTGTAAGCCGCAAGAACAAGCAGCGCAGACCGCTTGAAGCTTGCCGCTTGCCGCTTGTAACTGCTCTTTTGGCGACTACACTCACCCCATCTCGGGTGAGTAGCGATGGCGTTGCCGAAGGAGTGCTGGATGTCTCCCCTGATGTATCCCTGCTCGCGCCGGGACCGGCAGCGTGGTGCCATAGGATTGATGGCGGCGCTGACCATGGCCCTGGCCCTGTTGTGCATGCTGGTCGTCGTCGACAGCGGTCGGTTGTTTCTGGAAAAACGCACCCTGCAACGCATCGCCGACATGGCCGCGCTGGAAGCCGCGAGCCTGAACGGCACCTGCGCGGGCAGCAACACCGCCAGCGCCTACGCCGTTCAAAGCGCCACCCGCAACGGCTTCACCGTCACCGACAACAGCCGAACCCTCACCACCCGTTGCGGCACCCTGACGACCGGCGCCGACAGCCGCCGCAGTTTTAGCGTCGATGCGACCAGGTCCGAGGCCATTGAGGTGGTGGTCAGTCATTCCGTTGCGCGCAGCATCGCAGCCGGGATCGGCGCGATGTTCGACACCCATCCGACGCCTGAGAACATCCAGCTGACCGCCGTAGCAGTCGCCACGCCGCCGTTGCCGCCACTGGCGCAATTGACGATCAAGAGCACGCTGGCGACCATCGACAGCGCCAAGGGCAACGTGTTGAATACGCTTTGGGGAGGTTTGCTGGGCGGCACGCTGAACATTTCCGTGGCCGGCTGGAACGGCCTGACCAATGCCAATATCAATCTGCTCAGCTACCTCAACCAACTGGCGCTGGATGTGGGGGTCAAGGCCGGCGATTACACCTCCCTGCTCGGCACCAGCATCAGCGTCACCCAGTTGCTCAACACCTCTACCAAGGTCTTGTCGCAAAGCAGCCCGGCCGTTCAGGCAGCGATCAACAGCTTGCTCAGCGTGAATGCGATAGCCAGCGGCACCAAGATCAAGTTGCAGGACCTGTTGACGGTGCAAACCGGCCTGCCTTCATCGGGGCTGGACACCCATCTGAATCTGTTCCAACTGGTCGAAGCGTTCGTGCAGGTGGCCAACACGCAAAGCGCGGCTTTTGCCACGATTCCTGCGAATGTGCTGGGCCTGGCCGGGGTCACCGTGAAGGTCAAAGTCATCGAACCGCCGCAGCTTTCCGCCATCGGCAACCCGATTCTGGCAAAAGCCAACCCCACCGGACCCAATCAGATTTACGTGCGCACCGCTCAGGTCAGAACCTTGATCAGCGTAGATCTGGGCGCAGTCAACGCGGCCCTCAGCCTGGTCAATGGCTTGCTGTCCACGGTGATTGGTTTGCTCAATGCGCTCGGCCTCAATATCGATCTGAAGCTGCTTCCCAACGGCGCGAATCTGGACGTCAGCCTAGAGGCCGCAAGCGCCAGCAGCCGCGTGACGGATTACTCCTGCGCCAGCGAAACCACGAGATCCCTGACCGCCTCCACGACCACCGCGGCCGTCAAAGTCAAAGTGGGGCAGATCACCAACAGCTCTGCATGGACCTCGCCCTCCACGGACCTGACGGTCAAAGAGCTCCCGATCCTCGATATCGGCACCACCAGTTGCAGCCTCTTGTCGGGCTGCCAGCCCAGGGTGCCCTATGGCGCAGGCGGGCTGGGGCTACTCATTGGTGGCAGTGGCCCCACTGACGGCGCGGTGCTAGCCACCACACAGGCCTACACCTTTGCGCAGCCGCCTGAAATCAAGCAGCCGCCCGATCCCTACCACTCGTTCAGCAGCACCAACATGCTGAGCAGCCTGCAGAACACCTTGGGCAGCATTCACCTGGTCAGCCATCCGCCTGCGAGCGTGTCACTGATTGGCTCCTTATTGGGAATGCTGACGGCAGGATTGAGCCAGGTGCAGAATCTCTTGGGCAGCACCATTGGCGGGTTGCTGAGCCCGATCCTCGACCCGCTGCTCAATCAGGTGCTGGCTAGCCTGGGGATCAACTTGGCCACCGTCGATGTCGGCGCCAACCTCAGCTGCCACCCAGGCCAGGCTGTGTTGGTGATCTAGTCCCGCGCAATCGGCAACGCAATGCGGAAACACGCCCCTTCGCTGGAGTTGCTGACGCTCAGGCGCCCGCCCATCTGCTCGACGATGCCGTAGCTCACCGACAACCCCAGCCCGGTGCCAACGCCCACCGGCTTGGTGGTGAAGAACGGCTCGAAGATCCGCTCCAGCAAGCGCGGGTCGATGCCGCCGCCGTTGTCTTCGACGATGAGCCAGAGGGTCTGTTCGTCCTGCTCCACGTGCAGGGCGATCCAGGGTTCGAGCTCGGCATTTTTCTCGCGCTTTGAAAGCAGCGCGTCCCGAGCGTTGACCATCAGGTTGATCAGCACCTGCTCTAGCTGATCCACGTGCCCGCGCACCCGCACCCGAGGCCCCGGCTCGCCGACACGCAGGTCGACGCCTTTACCTTTCATGCCCTCGCTGAGCATGTTCAGGGTGCCGTCCACGGCGTCGATCGGGTCGAACAGCTGTTGTTCGATTTCGGAACGGCGACCGAACACGCGCATGTGGTTCACCACCCGCGCTGCGCGCTGCACCTGGGTGTCGATGCGGTTGAGTTTGTCGGTGAGGTAATCGATGTCAGCTTCGCCATTGCTCAGGCGCTTGAGCACGTTGACCACTGCCATACGCATGACGTTGAGCGGCTGATTGATCTCGTGGGCCAGCCCCGTGGCCATCTCGCCCAGCGTGGCCATTTTCGCGCTTTGGTTGAGCTGCATGCGGGTGCGGCGGATTTCCGTGTTGTCGCGGCCCACGGCCTGAATCTCGATCAGCTTGCCACTGTCGTCGAACACGCCCCGATCCGCCCAGATCCACCAGGCGTGCTCACGCCCCGGCAGCTCCAGACAGATTTCTGCGGTGCTCATCAGCGCCTCGGGGGTCAGCTCGTCGATGCGCCGCAGGAAGGCCTCTTTCTGTTCGGCCGAGAACCATTCGCCAAGGTTGATTCCCGGCAGTTGCGCAGGGGTGCATTCCAGATAATCGGCCAGCGGACGGTTGCCGAAGTTCAGCACCAGATCCGGCGTGTAGCGGCAGATCATCGCTGGCGAGTCTTCCACCAGAATCCGGTAGCGCTCCTCGCTCTCCCTCACCCGCTCGGTGGCCTGAGTCGCCTCGGTCACATCCAGCCACAGCCCGACGGCCTCCACCGGCATGCCCAGGTCGTCGCGCAGCAGACGCGCTTCGTCGAGCAGCCAGTGGTAATCGCCCTTTTTGTCGCGCAATCGATAACGGCAGCTGACCACGCCCTCGCGTAGCAACTGGCGGGTACGCTGGAACCAGATATCGCGGTCGTCCGGATGAACGTACTGGGTCAGCTGGCCATCGGCGCATTCAACCTGGGTCCAGCCCAACAGAGGCGTGAGGCTGGCGCTGAAGAACGTCGGCTCAAGGCTGCCCCGGTCATAGCCGAGCACGTAAATCACGGCTGGAGAACTGGCGATCAGGTTATCGAGACGGGCGTGAGCCGCTGCGGCCTGGATCTCCTGATTCTTGATGTCGCTGACGTCGAGCATGAAGCCCAGCACGCGCCGGCTTTGCCCGCTGACCAACACCTGACCCTGAATCCGCAACCACACAGGAGGCTGCGCCGGGTCGTCCTGCTGCAGCCTGACGCAGGACAACATGGCCGTGCCGCGATCACGCAGCAGTTCCAGACGGCTCTCCAGCTCATGCCGGTCAGCCGGGTGTATCAGTTGCAGCCACTGGCTCAGCGGCAGCACGTCGCTCATGTCCGGCAGGCCCAGGGTGCGCGCCAGTTGTGGCGCCAGCTGCACTTCATCGCTGTCTGGCAGGAATTCCCACCAGCCCGTGCCGAGCAGGTCCTGCAATACCGCCAGGCGCTCAAGCTGATGACGATGGGCCTGATCGGCGTGTCGATACAGAATCGGCCCGGCCAGTGCCGAACACAGGTTCATCCACTCGCGCTCGCTCAGCTCGGGCGTCTGCTGCACGGCGTTATAAAAACCGAACAGCAGCCAGGCCTTGACCGACCCCTCCTTGTGATGGGGCAGCAAGAAACCTTCCGCGTTACCGAAAGCGCTTTGCAGGCGGACCCGTTGGGTCGGCTCGCCAAAGTCGACCTGATGGGTCTGCATGCCGCTCAGCGAGTCAAGATCGGTGCCCAGTCGCTGGCCGTCCTGCCACAGCTGCGGTGCGGTGTGGGCGTTGTAATGAGCAAAGATGCGCCAGCCCGTGCCACCCGGTTCGGCCAATGCCAGCGCCAGGCAGGGCACGTGGTAACAGTGGGCCAGATCCTCCAGCTGTTCGGCGGTCACGGCCTGCAATCGTTCGACATGGCAACCGCGCACCTTCTCTGCCAACTGCCCGGCCAGGCGCAGGCATTGCTGACGGCTCTGGGCGACGTTGGCCTCTTCCATCAGGTCGCCGATGTCCAGCAGCTGCAACAGCCAGTTTTCACCCTGAGCCTGCACCCAGCCGCGGGTATGCAGCACATGGCCGTTGGTGCGACGCAAATCCAGGTCGAGCATGTGCCCTTGCCAGTCCTGCGGCGCACCTTCGACCACCAGCGCGCTGCTGGGCATCAGGTAGCCGAGCAGGCGCTGAGCCGGGGTCACTGCCGCCGCCAGTCCCAGAGCACTGCGCAGCGACTTGCTGATACCCGTGACGCGGCCTTCTTCGTCCAGCTGCATGTGCCAGTCGGCGCTGACCGACGATGGCTCGGCCACTATCGATCCGGGCGTTTTTTTCGGCTCATGCTCCACGGGGGTGTCGCGACCGAGCCAACGATTGATTTCATTTTTAAGGGGCAAGTTGCAGGCTCGCTTCAGCAGAGAGGAAGGTCGGCAGATTCGGAACGTCCCCAATCACCGGCAACGTCAGGACGGGTAAAACCTGAGTCAGCTGGCTCTTGGGGTATTTGATGGTGACCTTGAGCAGCTTGCCGTCGAAGTTGACGGTGGTGTAGGAGGCAGCGTTGAAACCGAGTGCCGAAGGTATCCACTGCGTTTGCTTGACCACCGCAGCGTTGGCCTGAGCGACCACCACACCGCTGTAGCCCGCGACACTGGGGCTGATGGCCACGCCCTGACGCACGGCTTCGGCTGCGGCGTTGTTGAAGGACTGCAGCATCAGCAATGGCAGGCTGTAGCTCACTAGGCCATAGAAAACGCCGAAGAAAATCACGAAAACCAGCGCGAACTCGATGGCCGCTGCGCCTCTTTGTTTTCGGGGGGGAAAAATGCGGGGGTTCCTGCGCATGCCGACGTCTACCCTGACAGTGCTACCTTGCAAGGAGCATAGATACATTCCGCAAAACAGGACGTTTTTTACCCCATGAATTTATTGATCCTGCTGCTGTGGTTTGCCCTTTGCGCCGATCAGGATGCCCGTCGCAGAAGGGTTTCCAACGTGTTGACCTTCGGTGGCGCATTGCTGGCACTGGCGTATCTGCTGATGAACGGCGCCAGTTGGCTCGGCGCGCCGATGGCCGACGTGGGCTGGGCGGTGCTGTTGGCGTTGTTACTGACGTTGCCGGGGTACGCTCTAGGCAAGCTCGGTGCGGGAGATGTGAAACTGTTGGTTACATTGGCGCTGGCCAGCGATCATCTGTACCTGTTGGGGACGTTCATCGGCGCAGGGTTCACCAGTTTGACCTGGCTGTTGGTGCGTCAAAAAATCTGGCCCCATGTGGGTCAACGGGTTAGCGAGCGCTACCCTCAGCTCGCGCCCGAGACGTCAAACAAGCAGCCTTTCGTGCCGTTCCTGTTCCTGGGATTCCTGATTACGGTGCTTCTGTCCCACTAGTCGAAATGCAATCTCGCTCTATGTACATAGTGCAAAAGTGAGTCTAGGTTTACCCCTACGTCCGGACAGAGAACTGTCCTACAGCGGATTGCCATAAGGGATGGGCATGGCGCCGGGCCCGTTCAGCCGTAGTCGCAGCAGGGAGTAGCGCGTGAACAAGCATTCGGCTTTAAAGGTTCTGGTTGTCGACGATCACCCCCTGATCGTCGATGAAATCAGTGAGTTTCTTCAGGGGTGCGGCTATGCCTGCGTCTCCTGCTATTCCAGCCGCGAAGCCCTGGAGCGATTCCGCGACGACCACAGCATCGCCATCATTCTGTGCGACCTGGACATGCCTGGCATGAACGGCATCGAACTGGTGGAGGCCATGAAACGGGTCGCGGGCAAGACGCGGATTTTCGAATCGATCATGCTCACCGGGCGCGCCGAGAAACAGGACGTGATCAAAGCCCTGCGCGCCGGAATCGCCGATTACTACCAGAAGCCGGTGGACCTGAACGAGCTGCTCGAAGGCGTGCAGCGTCAGGAGGAGTCGCTGGAGGAGCGGGTCAAGAACGTCCAGCATCTGGGCCATCTCAACGACAAATTGCAGTTCCTGGCGGCGTCCATCGATGATCTGTGCCAGGACCTGGATAAGTCCCGGCAGCTCGCTCAACCCGCATTGGGCAATGGCGACGGCGACTTCGAAATCCCGGCCATCTTCGAGCAGCTTTCTCCTCGCCAGCTCGACGTCGCCAAACTGGTGAGCAAGGGCCAGACCAATTATCAGATTGCCTGTGAACTGGGCATCACCGAAAACACGGTGAAGCTGTATGTGTCCCAAGTGCTGCGCCTGACCCACATGCACAACCGCACCCAACTGGCACTGGCGTTGTCGCCGAACCATGCAGCAGCGCGGGGGCGTGTCACCGCGCATTGAAGGCATGTGTGTGTGATGCACCTGCGAATACACGAATTCGCGCCCACAGGTCTGAGCCCTCTGTGGGCATGCCCGATCAATTTCCCCCTGACACACTCCCGCCCTTGTTCTGCTCGAAGAACTCAGGAATCGGGTGCTGGTAGTTGTTCAGCCAACGCTGCATGCTCAGGTCGCGTTCGATAGGGGCCTGGGTCTGCGGATGGGGCGATGCGGCCTTGCCGCTGACTTGCAACTGCAGCCAGTCTTCAGTGGATTTCTGCGTGGCCGATGAAGGTCCAGGCTCGATGGCCAAGGCCGCGCTTGAGAAGGCCAGGGCACAGAACCCGGCCAGCACGATACGTTTCATGGTTGCCTCCCTGTCACGACGGTATCAGTCACGACGGCGACCTTTTCCCCTTTTATCGGCGAGCTGCCCGGCGCACTTTTGAGTTTCTCGGCGCGGGCCTGGGCGTCGCTGACCTGATCCGGCGTCAGGCCTGCGCGGGACACCAGCTCTGCAGCATGGGTCCAGTCATCCTGATAGATCAGCAGCGTCACCATGTTCAGCGCTGCCAGCGAGTCGGACTGCTTGAGCTCGATGGCGGTGAGGAACTGGAACTTCGCTTTGTCCAGCTTCAACTGATTGAGGTAAACCACCCCCAGATCGTTGCGGATCTTCTCATCGGTGGGCGACAGCCTGACCGCCGCCTGCAGGTGCATCAGCGCCTGATTGTTGTCCCCTCGCGCGGCCGCCAGCTGGCCAAGACCATGCTCACCTTCGGCCGCCCGACACGAGCCCAGCAGGCTGCGGTACAGAGGCTCGGCTTCGTTGCTGCCGAGCAGGCGCAGCACCCGTGCCTTGCGCAGCCGCACTTCGGCCAGATTCGGCGGCAGGCTTTCCAGGTGCGCGAGGCTGGCGTGCAGGCGGCCCTCGTCGGCCATGTCCTGGGCCATGTTCAGCGCCAGCTCCTGATCCGATGACGGCTTGGCGCAACGGCTCACGCCGGTCTGCGCCAGCCACGGCGCACTGCCGTCACTGGCACAGCCGCTGAGCAGGACAAGCCCGATGACTGCGATGGCTGCTTTCATGCGATCTCCCTAATGCGAACTCAAGGCCTTTCCAATGGCGGTGAATCCCGGCCCGGCGATCACGATCAGCAACGCCGGAAACAAGAACACCATCATGACCACCGACATTTTTCCCGAGAGCTTGGAGATGTACTCCTGCAGACGGGTCAGGCGGCGATCGTCGAGCAGTTGCTTGAGCGACAGCAGCGACTTCATCGCCCCGCCGCCCTGATGAATCAATTGATTAAGAATGACGCAGGTGTCACTGAACTCATCCACCCCCAGCTGGGCTGCGGCCTTGTTCAGTTCGTCTCCCAGTTCAAGCCCGGAATCGACGCGCACCAGCATCACTCGCAGCTCCGAAGACAACACGGGCAACAGACGCTGCCCTTCGTTGCTCAGCACCCGCAGCGCCTGCTCTACCGCCATGCCGGACTCGAACAGGATGCGCAGCAGCGGAATGAACGTGCCGATCTCGGCCACTGCCTGTTTCTGTCGTCGTTGCGCGGCGGCCGCCAGCACGCGTTTGGGTGCGAGATAGCCCAGCCCCAGCGCGAACATCGGCGCCATCAGCGGATAGGTCACGTCATCGAAAAACAGGCTCTGGATCGCCAACACAACACTCACCGCCACCAGCGGCACGCCGATCTGGAACGCAGCGAACAGCGAGCGCTGGCTCGCCCGACGCCAGCCGATCCGGTTGAGCAGCAACTGCGTTTCGCTGTCCAGGCTGACCGAACGCTGGCCGAAGCGGCTGTCGCCGAGCAGGCGCAGCAGGCTGCTCACACGGCTGTCCCGGGCCACCTCCCCTTGCAGGCGCGACATCACCTGGCGCTCGCTGCGCCGTTGTCGGGCCACCGTCAGCAGCAGGAAAAACGCTGCCGCGGCGAACATCAATGCACTGAGCAACAAGGCCATGTCAGATACTCCGCAACATGCGCCACAGCGCCAGGCAACCCAGGGTCTGCATCGCGAAGGCGAACGTCAGCATCTTCTGTCCCGCAGCGTCGTTCCACATGTGCAGCAGATAGTTGGGATTGACCACCAGGAAGTAGCCCACCATCGCCACCGGAAGCAGAGCGAGCACCACCGCGCTCATGCGGGTTTCCCCGGTCATCGCGCGCAATTGCCGCCCGCCTTGTTCACGCTCGCGAATCAGCCGAATGAGGTTTTCCAGCAGCTCACTGGCATTGCCGCCGTAGCGATGGTTGACCCGCAAACCCAGGGCGAACAACCGAAACTCTTCACGCTCGTACAGCTCGGCAAAATCCTGACAGGCGTCCGGCAGGCTGATGCCCAGTTGCACGTTGCGCTTGATGCGCGACATGGCCTCGTTCAGCGGCTGCGGCGATGCGTCGATGCTGTGCAGAACCGCATCCCCCAGCGTGCGCCCGGACTTGAGGCTGCGCACGGTGTGATCGAGCAGCTGTGGCAATTGGCTGATCATCCGCCGCACGCGTCGCTGATAACGAAAGCTGACGAGTAAACGCAGCCCAATCAACGGCCCTACAAGCCCCAACAACACACCGATGCCGTCGTAGAGCAGATAGCCGAGCAACACGGCCATTGCCCAGACCGTCAGGGCCAGCGGCAAACGCTCGGTGGGACGCCCCAGGCCGGCGCGCAGAAACGCCCGCTCGATCCTGGCCAGCCCCGGCTTGCTCACCACAGGATCAGGGCGGCCCATGGCCAGGCGCGCCATGACCCGGTCATGGGCGCCCTTGTTCAGCCCGCGATAGAACAGGAACACCGAGACGCCCATGAGCAGCATGAAGATCAGGCCGAGGATGATGGCTCCCTTCATCGTGAACCTCCTGAGCCTGGCCTAGTAATCGAGCTGGCGAAGTTTGTCGCCCGCCGGGTTGATCGCCTCGCGTAAAAAGCCAAACCCGGTGCGCCGATCAAGGCGGAACAGGGTGTTGGTGACGTACACGTCGTCGCGGGTGCCAACCACTTCCACCACTTCGCTGACGCAGCGTCGGCCATCGGGCATGCGCGTCAGCTGGATGATCACGTCCAGTGCCGCGCAGATCATCTGGCGCAGGGTCTTCTCGGCGATCTGCCGGCCGGTCAGGCCCACCAGCGTCTCAAGACGCAGCAGGGCATCCTGGGCGTTGTTGGCGTGCACGGTGCTCATCGAGCCATCGTGGCCGGTGTTCATGGCGGTCAACACGTCGAGCACTTCCACGCCGCGAATCTCGCCGAGGATGATGCGGTCCGGGCGCATCCGCAGGGCGTTGCGAATCAGGTCGCTGGCGCGCACTTCGCCATGGCCCTCGGCGTTGGGCGGGCGGGTTTCCAGACGCACTACGTGGGGGTGGCCGAGCTGCAGTTCGGCGACGTCTTCGATGGTCACCAGACGCTGCTGGGTGTGAATCATCTGGCTCAGCACGTTGAGCATGGTGGTCTTGCCGGTGCCCGTACCGCCGCTGATAAGGATGTTACAGCGCTTGCTCACGGCGCTTTCGAGAAAGTCGTAGATCGACTGGTCGATGGTCTGCATGGCCACCAGGTCCGAGCTCTTGAGCATGTCCTTGCGAAACTTCCGGATCGATACGCACGGCCCGTCCAGGGCAATCGGCGGGATAATCGCGTTGACCCGACTGCCATCAGGCAAGCGCGCATCGACCATCGGCGACGACTCATCCAGACGCCTGCCCAGCGGTGCGAGAATCCGCTGGATCACCCTTTCTACGTGATGAGAGTCGATGAAGCGCAAGTCGGAATGGTGCAGCACGCCCTCGCGCTCAATGAACACCTTGTTGGGGCCGTTGACCAGAATCTCGGTCACCGACTTGTCGCGCAGCAGCACTTCCAGCGGGCCGAAACCGGTGAGTTCATCGACCAGCTCTTCGGCCAGCCGCTCCATTTCGTAGCGGGAAATCGCCAGGCGCAGACGCGCCACGTACTCGGCGACCTTGTCGGTGACGAACTGCGCCAGCGCAGGGCGCGTGCCCTCCAGCAGATTGCGCCCGCTTTCTTCAATGGCGTCGATGATGTAGCGGTGCAGCACCAGTTTCAGGCCCTGCCCGTCGCCCCCGCCATCGACCGGTTTGGACGACACGCCGAAGAGTTTTTCGCCTTTCATTTACTCGCTCCCAGCAAACGTCCCAGCCAGCCTTCACGGGGTTTGTCCGACGCCTGGACATGGCTGCCCAGACGCTCGCCGAGATGGCGTAAACCGGTGCTCAGCGACTCGCGCGAGGACAGCTCGAACAGCGACAGGCCCTGATTCTTGGCATTGAGCCGCAGCTCCGGGCTGAGCGGCAGCACGGCCATGGCGGGCAGGCCAAAGGTCTTCACCAGGGCGTCGGAATTGGGCGTGACCTGGCGCAGGTATTTGTCGATCAAGAGCCCCGCCTGCTGCAGTTTCAGGCCCTTCTCGCGCCACAGATTGAGGATCGCCAGATTGCGCCGGCACTCGATGACATTCTGATCGGTGTACCAGAGCAACTGGTCGCAGTGGGTGACGAAAGTGCGCAGGGATTCGCTGTCCGGCTGGCCCACCAGATTGACCACCACGTGCTGGAAATGCTGACGCAACGCGCTGAGCAGCATGTACAGCTCGGCTGCGCTGGTGTGTTCCAGCGACATGTCGTCCTCGCCGTACGCCAGGATGCGCAGCTGGCTGGGATGAATGGTGAAGGCGCTGTCGATCAGGGTCGAATCGAGCCTGCGCAGGTGCCGCACGGCATCGCCGAAATTGAACGAAGACTCAAGGCTCAGCATCGCCAGGCTGTCGCCTCGGGGCATGCCAAGGTCGAGCAGCAGGGTACGCTGGCCTTTCTGCTGGGAAACCAGCGCCAGATGCGCCGACACCAGCGCGCCATCACCATCGCATTGCGCGCCGTAAAGCACGGTCAGCCCGCCCATGTTGGGGTTCGTCGCCACGGCTGGCAGGCGCTTGCTCAAGCGACGCACCAGCCCGGCGACCTCACTGGAACGCGAGCCGTAGGCGACGAAATCCCGCGCCCCGGCGCGCATGGCATTGAGCACCAATTGGTTGTCCATGCCGTCGCCCAAAGCCACGATGGCGAGCATCGGCTTGGCCTCCAGCGCACCCTCGATCAAGGCGCTCTGGTTCATCAGGTGCTCGCGATCCAGCCCCACGAACACCACGCTGGCAAAGGTCACGTCCACCAGCGCCAAGAGCTCGTCGAGGCTGCCGGTGCCGGCGCTGACCACCTGCCCCAAAGGCGCCAGCGCGCCCTGCAGCCATTCCAGGTCAGTGGTGTTTCGTGTGATGGCCAGAAACGTCTGGCTCAGGCTCGGTCCCTGACTCATTGCGATAACCCGCTACGGTCGAATTTGCCGTTTTCCAGGAAGTACATCTTGAAGAAGTTCGGATCGTAGTTACGCAGCCCTTCGCCCGGCAGACTCGGCAGCGGCGCATTCACGGCCAGCGGCTGCACCAGATGCGGGGTCACGACCATCAGCAGTTCGCGCTCTTCTCGGTTGATCTGCGAGCTGCGAAACAGCGCCCCGATGATCGGGATATCGCCCAGCCCCGGAAACTTGTCGACCTGAGCAATGTTGCTGGTGTTGATCAGGCCACTGATGACGAAGCTCTCGCCATCGGCCAGGGAAACGCTGGTGTCGGTGCGACGCACGTTCAGCGCAGGCACGGTGGTGCCGGCGATGGTCACGCCGTTGGTGAAATCCAGTTCGCTGACTTCAGGGGCGACCTTCAGGGCGATGCGGTCGCGCCCCACCACCGTCGGCGTCAGGGTCAGGCGCACGCCGTATTCCTTGTAGGTGATGGAAATCCCGTTGCCCTCGCCGTTGGGCACCGGCACGGGAAACTCGCCGCCCGCCAGAAAGCTCGCGCTCTGACCACTCAAAGCGACCAGGCTGGGCCGCGCCAGGGTGTAGGCGAAGCCGCTGCTCTCCATGGCGTTGAGCATGCCCAGCACCTTGCCGCTGCCGCCGCCCCAGACGATGTTGAAGTTATTGTTGTTCAGTGGAATCGCCGGACGCGTGCCGCCCACCGTGCCCGGTGTGACGGTGACGCCCGGCACGGTGCCCGGCGAGCCGAACAGGAAGTTGTTCGAACCCCTGCCGAAAATGGACGTGCTGGCTTCTTTCAGTTTGGTGCGGCTGACCTCGATAAAACGAATGTCGGTCTGCACCTGGCTGGGCAGCAGTGGATCTTCAGACGCCGGCAGCGCTTTGTCGGTCAGCGCGCTGGCGGCGGTGCCGCGTACAAACACCATGCTCTGCCGAGGCGATGGCGAGCAGGCCGTCCAGACCATCAGGCTGGTGGTCCCGGGCCCGACACCGGTCAGCAGATAGCCACTGCTGTCGCCCTCGTTGACGTGCACGTCGGCGATCTTCGGATCGCCTACCGCAAGGCGCGTGATCGCCACCGGGGAGCGGATGTCCTGCTGCATGCCCTGACCGATTTCCATGACCGCAGGCGTGGCCGACAGCCCGGCGCAGTTGCCCGGCGCAGCCACCGCCATACCCTGATACATCCCTGCAGCCGTCAAGGCCAACACGATGCGGCTCAACGCCGGTTTGAAACGCTTGCTCATGAATGCGCAGTCCTTGCTCGAATCAGGGGGTTTGCTGCGTGATCTGATTGCCACGAATGACTTCAATACCCTTGGGCTTACGCACGGCGCCGTCGCCGACCGGCGTGGCCCGGGCCTTGCCGCCCAGGTTCAACTGCTCGTAATGGACGACGTTGCGACCGGCAGTGTCCAGTTGCGTGGCAATGTCGCTGTCGCCCGCCCAGTAGCGTTGCAGATTCTTTTCTTCGGCACTGCGCACAGCCAGACGCAAAGGGCCTGCCTGACTCGCCAGCATCAAGCGGCTGAGCAGTTTGTCAGGCACCGCAACCACGACGCTGCGTGCACTGGCCCTGAGCTGCTGCTGTTGGGCACGGTCTTCGTGGCGCTGGCCCTGATCGTCCTGGCCCTGATTCACCGGCCCCATCAGCGCGCCGACACTGAGCACCCGCAGAGCGGGCACAACAGTCTGGGCACTGCGGTCGGTATTGAGCTGATCAGGCGGCAGATAGAGCAGCACGTCGACGTAATCGCCAGGGCTCAACTGCCCGCCTGCGCCGATGATTTCGTCGACCGCCAAGGCCATGGCGCGCTCGCCCGGGCGGATCATCCGCGCCAGGCTGCCACCGGCCTCGAAGCTGCTGTCGGTCAGCCAGGTGCCTGCGGCCAGCGGGCGCCAGGATGAACGCCCGATGGCGTCTTCGGGTTTACTGAAGCTTCCCTCAGGCGCGACTTTCAGGCGCTCGACGATCAGGTCGTCAGCGCTGATCGGCTGATACGCAGGCAGGTCTTTGGCCAGCACCAATACGGATTGGCGGGTGAGGTCTTCGGCAGGTTTTTCGGCAACGACGGGAGGCGCAACGGGAGCATCGGTCTGCGCAACGGGCGCCTGAACCACGGGTGCAGGCTGACGACTCAACACCAGCCCCCAATACCCGGCAAACAATGCGCCCAGTAAAAACAGTACAGCCAGCCCCAGTGTGACGCGACTGTTCATGACGGCCCTCCCATGCCTGACTACCACCTGAAAACGTTACGAGACAACCTGTCAGTCAGTTGGCTGTGAACATTCGTCCTTTTCGCTATGAAAGGTAGTCGAGGTCATCCAAAGCGCCATAAGGCGTCAGAAATTTCCCTGCGAACCACTCATTCGAGCGTGTCCGCCCTGCTGCCTTTGCCGTTCGCCGCTAATACTTTGTGATTAATGCTTTCTTGCGATTGTGGAGTGGCGAAATGGGGTCAATGCTGTGGGCACGAAGGATTGTTAAACGCTTCATGCGTGCAATAGCGCTTCAAGCGCTGAGGAGAAGTCAGATGTTCCTTACTTACATGTCGGCATTGATCCGACGCTTCGTGAAAGACGAAGAAGCTGCATCGGCGATCGAATATGCAGTCATTGCCACCATGGTTGCCGTCGTCGTCATTGCGTTCGTAACGCCTCTGGGTGGCGCCATCAAGACTCAGTTCAACGCGATTCTGGAAGGCTTGGGTGGCACCGCCGTCAAATAAGCTTTCTACATTCTATGGACCAATCCATACGGCTCATGAAACCTCGGCAAGGAACCCAAGATGCCGTCTCATCCCACACGCCAACAATTATTGCTCGTTGACGACGAAGAGGACGCCAATGAAGAACTCGCCGAGCTGCTTGAAGGCGAAGGTTTCTGTTGCTTCACGGCGCCGTCCGTCAGGGTGGCGCTGAAGCTTCTGACCGAGCATCCGGACATCGCTTTGGTGATCACCGACCTGCGCATGCCGGAAGAAAGCGGCATCTCGTTGATCAAGCGTCTGCGCGAGCACACCTCACGCCAGCACCTGCCGGTCATCGTCACGTCAGGCCACGCCGACATGGAGGATGTCAGCGACCTGCTGCGCCTCCAGGTGCTGGATCTGTTTCGCAAACCCATCTACCACGTACGTCTGCTGGAAACGCTGAACAACCTGTTTCCGGAGCCGAAGGTCTATCAGGTCGGGCCTTAGCGTCCAGCCGATACGTTCGCGCCTTTCATCCATTTATCAAGGACAAAAAAAGACAGGGGATCATCTGACTCCCCTGTCTTGAACAGGCGCAGGTGTTGAATGGGGACCTCACCGTCGTCGCTCGCTGGAGAAAGAACACTGCATCGCGGACATCACACTCGCGACAGTTCTGACACTGCCCGGCACTGCCGATTGACGATAAAACCCCACTCAAACTGCCACCTTACCGCCTGTCACACTTGTGAACCGAACACCCAACCAGATGAACGTGCCCATGGGGCCATATGAGCGTTTTGCCGTCTTTGATGCAATTCATCACTTGGTATTAATGCGTTATATACGTCAAAAAATATCCATGATTATCAATGCGTTGATCGTCCAAACCGCGTTCGCTGGGAAATTCTAGAGTCGCAATTGACTGCACCGACCGCAGATGCCCCGATCAATCCACCACACTGAACTCCACCCGGGCGGTCTGTCCGCTTTCATCGAGCACGCTCAACTGATAGCGCCCCAGCCGATTGAACGTGTGGGTGTAGCTGTCCTGATTGGCCGTGTCGCCCACCGGCGCGCCGTCGATGAACCACCAGCGTCGGCCATTACCGCCCAACGCCGACAGCTTCAAACGCAACTGCTGCTGACTGCCGGTTGGCAAACGCAGTTGATCGCCTTCGCGCACACCGACAATCGAGATCGGCGCTGCCAGGCTCAAACCCTGGGGTGGGCAGGACGGATCGACCGCAGGCAAACGCACCTCTCGCCGCTCACCCTTGGGCAGCCACGGCTCCAGCGGCGCGGGCCACAGCGCGATGTCACGGGGTTCAGCCTGTGGACAACTGGCGCCGACGCGCAGGCCCTTGTCGTTGACCCAGACTTTTTCCAGCAGCCCCAAGCCCAACGGCTGATCGGTGGCCTGCAAGGTCGGCGGCGTGGTGCCGTCCAGTGTCCAGGCAAAACGCTGGCGTCGGCAGTTGGGGTCGGTCTTGTTCATGGTTTGCCCCAGCGGCCAGCAGATTGCAGCAACGCCTACGCTCAGCGGCACCGGCTGCACGGCAGGCAAAATGTTGCGCTGGGCGTCGCGGTTCACCAGCAAATCGTGCACCTGCAGCATCAAGGGGGCTGCCGAGGCCAGACCAAACTGCCCCGGCACCGGCGTACCGTCGGGCCTGCCGATCCACACGCCAATCAAGAAGCGCGGCCCCACGCCAATCGACCAGGCATCGCGAAAGCCATAGCTGGTGCCGGTTTTCCAGGCCAGTTGCGGGCGTTGCACCAGCTCGGCGTGAGGGTCCAGATCAGGGCGCGACTGGCCGCTGAGAATGCGCCGGATGATCCACGCCGCACCGGGAGACATCATCGGCCGGTCGCGCAGGCGATCGTCAGGTTGCAGACGAATGTCAGCGCTGCGCCCTGCCCGCGCGAACGCGCTGTAGCCACCGACCAGATCTTCCAGCCGACTGCCCGCGCCACCGAGGATCAACGCCAGGTTCGGCTCGGCCAAGGGCGGCAAGGTCAGCGGCACGCCGCCGTTGCGCAATTCGGCGGCGAAACGTTTCGGGCCATACGCCTCCAGCAACTGCACGGCTGGCAGATTGAGCGACATCGACAACGCGGAACTGGCCGCCACCGCGCCATTGAAGCCGGACGAGAAATTCCCCGGACGATAATCACCATAGCGGCGCGGCACGTCCTGCATCAGCGATTCGGAATGGATCAATCCGGCGTCCATGGCCTTGCCGTACAAGAACGGCTTGAGCGTTGAACCCGGAGAGCGCAACGCACTGACCATGTCTACGTGGCCGAAGCGTTTGTCATCGCCGATGTCCACGGAGCCGACATAAGCGCGCGTCGCCATGTTCTCGGCCTCGACCACCAGAATCGCCGCCGAGGTACGCTCGGGCAGACGCGCGCGCCAGCCCAGCAGCAGGTCTTCGAGACGACGTTGCAAACCGGCGTCCAGTGTCGTGCGAATGAGCGGCGAGCTGTTCGGTCTGTTCAGGCGACGGGCCAACAAGGGTGCCAGGCTCGGCTCCTGTCGCGGGGCAAGCAGCAGCGGTTCTTCCAGCGCCTCGTTGACTGACTGCTGCGGCCATTCGCCGAACTCGGCCAGACGCCGGAGCACCTTGTCGCGAGCCGCCTGAGCACGCTGCGGATGACGATCCGGACGCAACCGGCTCGGCGCCTGAGGCAGCACTGCCAACAATGCGGCGTCGGCGCGGGTCAGCTGTTGCGGCGACTTGCCCAGGTACGCCCAGCTCGCCGCCGCAACGCCTTGGAGCGTGCCGCCGAACGGCGCGCGATTGAGGTACAGGCCAAGGATTTCCTGCTTGGACAAATGCCACTCCAGCTGCGCAGTACGCCACAGCTGACGCAGCTTGCCGGGCAAGGTGCGCGAATGCGGGTCGAGCAAGCGCGCGACCTGCATCGACAACGTACTGCCACCCGACACCACGTGGCCGCCGCTGAGGTTCTGCCAGGTTGCGCGCACCAGCGCCATGGGGTTCACGCCGGGGTGCTGATAGAACCAGCGGTCCTCGTAGGTCAGCAGTGCTTCGAGGTAGTAGGGCGAGACCTGATCGACCGTGACCGGGTAACGCCACACGCCATTGGCATCGGCAAAACGCCACAGCGGCGTGCCGTCTTCAGCCAGCACCACGCGGGCCAGATCGTCCTTGGGCAGGGGCAGCGGCCAGATGCGATCAGCAAGCCAGAGCAACGCAATGAGCAGCACGACACTGCCCAGCAGCAAACGCAGAACGCGCAGGCCAAGAAATCCACGCGTCATGCCAAACAGCCTTTATGCTTCAGGGAACTCGCCCTGCCAATCGACAGCCAAAGCGAACAATCCCTTATCCGTTTCACCCTCTTCATCAGGAAGCCGACATGCAGGTAGAAAGCGTTTTCGAATGGCTGGGCCAGGTAATCGGGGCCGTGATCCGCTTCGTGGTCGACGGCTTGAGCTGGTTGTTCAACATGTTCACTCATGCCGGTGGCAATTTCGTCGATGGCCTGTCGCGCACCCTGGGCATGGACACCTCGCTGATCAGCATCGTAGCCCTGATCATCGGCCTGATGCTGCTGTACTCGGCGATCCGCGCATTCATGCGCGCTTCGATCATCATGGGCATCATCTGGCTGTTTCTGGGGTTGTGGTTGCTGAGCTGGATTATTCATTGACCTCAAGCACCCCGAAAGCCCTTGCAGGAGCGCGCTTGCCCTCGATGGCTGTGCATCAGGCGACATGGGCGCCAGTGACATGACGCCATCGCAGGCAAGCGCGCTCCTACAGTGAACGGCGCTATCTCTGACGCACCGCACTCCCACAGATTGCAGTGCTATCAGACCCTGCTCCCTACTTCTTCCCTTTCACCACCAACTGCGCCGGCGCATCGCCCAATGCCTGCCAGTTCGGCCGGTACATCGACTCCACTTGCGGCGGCGGCACGCGATAGGTTCCCGGTGTCACCGCCCGCGCCAGATACAGCAGGTGCACGGTGTTAAACCCTTGCAGGTCCACCGCCGCGACATAACGATCGCCACGGAACTCCTGGTGTTTCAACCCGGCGTTTTCCATCGACTGACGCCACTGCTTCACCGACTCGCTGGCGTCTTCCAGGCTCGCGGCACTTTGCGCCAGGTTCTGGTTTTCGATCTCAAGGCCCGCTGGCAACAAGTCCACCACCAGCGCATCCGGCACGCGCTCCTTGGCTTTGAGTTCCAGGTGCACCAGCACCAGCTCGCCGCTCTTCAGGGCATTGAGGTTCAGCGCTTCGCCGTCCATGCCCAGGTATTGGCGACGAATCGCCAGGTTCTCGCCACCGGCCACAGGCGGCTGCGACGGATACCCGGAAATGGTCATCTGCTGATACAGCGTGGCATCGCCGGTGTTCTGCACGGTCAACGGCGATGCCAGCACCGAGCTGTCGAGCTTCACGCCCGGCTGGTCGTTGCTCAGTTCGCGGTTGTTGCTGCCGCTGTTCAAGGTCGCCGCCCACTTGCCCTCTGGCTTGCCGAGCAGATCACGCCCGGCGAGGAACAGCGAATTACGCTCTTGGGTCGACAGATAGCGACTGGCCGCGACCTGATCGGACAGCGCGAACAGCCGCTCTTCAACCTTGTCCGACGCCAGTTTGTTCTCTTCCAGCAACGACAGAATCAGCGCCTGATCGCGCAACGGGCTGCCGTAATCGGCCAGCCAGTCGTTGGCCTTGCGACCGGCCGCCAGGCCTGCCAGCAACGCCTGATCGGCCCGTGGTTTATCGCCCATTTTTTCCAGCGCGATGGACAGCTGCACCAGCGGCAGGCCCGAACGTGCGTCGGTGCGACGATCGAACAGGCTGCGCAACGCACCCAACGGTGCCTGCTGGCTGCGCGACAGCACTAGCCCCGCATAGGCCTGCACGGCAAAGCGGGTGTGCTCGGCGTTTTCGCTGTAGTTCACCTCGATCTGATTGCGCTCCTGCAGGTAACGCAGGAGACGCTCGTTAGCCTTTTTCAGGGCATCCGGCGGCACGGCAAAGCCCTGATCGCGGGCGCGCAGCAGGAAGTCGGTGACGTACGCCGTCAGCCAGTATTCCTCTTCGCCATCCGCGCCCCACAGGCCGAAGCTGCCGTTGTAACGCTGCATGCCGATCAGGCGTTCGATGCCGATCTCGATCTTGCGTTTGCGCTCGGCATCCGACTCGCCTTCCAGGCCCAGACGCTTGAGGGTCGCGGCATCGGCGTAGAGCGACGGGTACAGACCGCTGGTGGTCTGCTCCAGGCAGCCGTACGGATATGCCTTGAGGGCACGAATCTGCTCGCCCAGGTTCAGCGGCGGACGGCTCGACACCGACAGCAGCGCCTCACGTCCGGCCGGTTCGAACGCATCGAGTGCGCCGTCCGGCAGGCTCCAGGCCTGATCCTTGAGCACCGCACGGTACTGACGCAGCATCGCCGGGTACGCGGGGCGCACGCCGATGGTCCACTCGCGGCTGAACGCCGGCAGGTGCTCGCCCGGCAGGTCCAGTCCGTTGACGGTCACGCGAATCACGCCCTTGCCGAAACCGCCCTGGGCCTTCACCGGAATCTGCAACGTGGTGCGCTGGCCCTGATTCAGGCTGACGGCTTTGCTGCCATCGCCTTCACCCAGGCTCAGTTGTCCATCGGCCGTGACCTGCACGTTGAGCTTTTGCGGTTTGCCGGAGAGGTTCGACAGGTCCAGCGCCACTTTGGTCTGGTCGCCACCGGCCAGGAAGCGCGGCGCCGACAGCTCGGCAATCAGCGGCGCGGCCACGACGGTTTTCGCTTCGGCCATGCCATAGCGCTCGTCGGTCCAGGCCTGGGCCATGATGCGCAGCTCGCCGTTGAAGTCCGGGATGTCGACGCTGACTTCAGCATCACCCTGTTCGTTCAAGGTCACCGGCGCGCTTTGCAGGGCGACGATGGTCACGCTGGTTTCCGGACGCTTACCGCCCTTGGCCAACGCGGCGTCACCCCCGAAAGCGAGACTGGCCAGACGATTACGCCCGGCCTCGATCAGCTGGCCATAAATGTCGAGCTGATCGGCGCCGTATTCCTTGCGCCCGAACAGGCTGGCGAACGGGTCGGGCGTGGCGTATTCGGTGATGTTGACAATGCCGACGTCCACCGCTGCGACCAGCACGTGCACGTCTTTGGGGATCGAGCCGTCAGCGTTCCTGGCGTTGACCTTGAGCTTGAGCGGCTGCTTGGGGCGCATCTTGTCAGGTGCGGTGACGGTCAGCGCCAGCTTGCGCTGCGAGCGGTCCAGCGGCAGGTGCAACACGCCGACCGCACGTTTGGGCGTGACGTTGGCCTTGCGCTCACCGGGACGAATCACCAGCGCGCTGACGTACAAATCGTGGCGCGCCCACTTCTTGTCTACCGGCACGTCGAAGGTCTTGCCCTCGGCAGGCACGTCGATCTCTTGCCACCATAGCGGGCCTTCGCTGGATTCCACCAGCAGATAGCCCTTGCCCGCCGACGGCGGCGTGACCGTGACCTTGGCCGTGTCGCCATCGGCGTAGGCCTTTTTGTCCAGCGCCAGCTTGACCTGATCGGGACGCACCGCGCCGCCCTCGGCGTTGTCCTGCCAGCGGTAACCGGCCCAGAAACGCACGCTGCTGACGATGCCGGTGGCCGGGTCTTCGACCTCGACGCGGTATGGGCCCCACTCCACCGGGAAGCTGACCTTGGCGGTGGAATCCTTCTTCACGCTCAGGGTTTCTTCGGACAGGTTCAGGTACTTCTCGTTGTAGTGATAGCTCCAGCCATCGTTCTCCGAGTAGTTCCAGTAGTAGTCGCGACGCTCGCGAATCAGCCGCACCTTGAGGTTGTCGGCGGCCAGTTTGTGGCCCTCTGCGTCGGCCATCAGCACTTCGAATTCCACCGGGCCATCGCCATCGGTGGCCTCGCCGTCGAACAGCCCACGCAGGCCCGGCATCGAATCCGCAGGCCAGACCGGCTGCGTCAGACGACGGGTAATCGGACGCCCACCGGACTCTTGCAAGCTGGCTTGCAGCACCAGCTGCAGCGGCGAACGCGCCTTGGCCCATTGGCTGTCGATACTCAGGTCAAGCTGACCGTTGGCGTCGAGGGTGCTGTCTTCGATTTCCAGATCCTGCTTCAGATCCTCTTCAGTGATCGAACCGAATTGATACCCCGGCAACCCTGGCACCGCTTCGCGCAGCGGACGGACATAGAGCTGGCCGGTCAGGCGGTTGCCCGAGGCAGGCGCGCCGTAGAGATAGCGGCCATTGATGGAAACATCGAACGCTGCATCGGGCGCCAGTGGCGTGTCGCTGCCTTTGAGTTCGAGGGCCATGCGCTCGGGCAGGAAATCCTCGACCTGAAATTCATAGAGCTGCGGCTTGCCGTCACCGAGGTCGAACACCAATTGCCAACGCCCGGTCGGGGCTTCGTCCGACAGTTGCAGTTGATACTGGTACAGCCCGGTGGCGTCAGCTTCCCACACGAATTTGCGACTGACCTGTTCATCCGGACGACGCACTTCCACGGTGATCGGCTGAGGTTTCACACCCTTGCCGTCGTTGTCGCGCAGCAGACCGTTGAGCAGCACGACTTCGCCGGGGCGATACAGATCGCGAGGGCCGAAGATGAAAAACTGCAACGGATGGGCATGAGGGCCTGTGATGTCGAACTCGGCCAGGTCCAGCGCCGCGCTGTTGAGGCGCAGCATGCTGGTCTGTTCGGCCTGCTTGGCCAGCAGCACTTCGGCCTTGGCGGGCAGCGGCAGTTCGGCGTGACCGGCGTTGTCGGTCTTGCCTTGGCCGACCACGCGGCCCTTGTCGTCGTACAGTTCCAGATCGACGCCGCTCAGCGCCTTGCCGCCTTCCAGCGCTTGCGTGAACACGTCCAGACGATTGCTGTAGCGGTGCGCCGACAGGCCGATGTCGCTGAGGGTGAACAGCGTCGCGGGCTGCGAATAGTTGTAGGTGCCCGAGGCGCGCATCACGGCCAGATAAACGCCCGGCTGTTGCAGCTGCTTGAGCCCGGCAATCGGCAGCAGCACGGTTTCCCGGGTATTGCGCGCAGGGTTCAGGTCGAAACGCCCGCCATAGACCAGATCGGCCATGGGCAGCAGCTCCTTGGATTCGTAGCTTTGCAGGCTGGACGAGCCTTCCCAGGCACTCAGGAAAGCCGGCAGCGAGTCAGGCTTGATGCGGAAGAACTCGACATCGACCTTGTCGACGTTCAGCGCGATCACCGGCAGGCCTTCGGCCAGACGGGTCGGCAACAGACTGCCGCGGCTGGCGAAGCCCACCGTGGCTTGCAGGTCGGAGGTTTCCAGACGCGCTGAAAATTCTGTCGCCAGGGTGTTGTTGTTCACCGCCACCAGGCCCGGATCGATGGTCAGCACCAGCTTGCGCTTGGGCTCAAGGTGGCGCAGGCGCAGCTCCATGAGGTTGTCCGACAGCTCCCAGGCGCCATCGACCTTGCCGTTGACGCTGTCCACCAGATGCACTTTCTCGGCGAATTTCTGGTCGGGGTTCAGTGGCACGGAAAAACTCAGCGACAGCGTACTGGCGCCGTCGAGCTGGATTTCCGAAGCGTCCACCACCGTCAGCTCACGCCCGGCGTAACGCTTGCTCAGGGCAGGCAGGTCGACCGCAGGTTTAGGCTTGGCCGTGTCCGCTGCTGCGGTTTGCGGCGCAGCAGGTTGCGCGGGGGCGGGAGCGGGTTTGTCGGACGTGGAGGAATCGCAGGCACTGAGCAGTACCAGCGCGCAGGCCAGGAACAATCCTTTGTTAAGCATGAGGCACTCATTGGCGGCAGTTGTGATGAGGAGCAGCAGTTATAGCACCGCAATCGTGATCGTAAAGCGCGGCGCGGACATAGACCGTGGGTTTGTGCGTTTGTTCGCAGGGTGCTCACGTACTCGGACCGCTTCTGCCCGGAGGGCGTAGGAGCCGTGCGGGCCGAATCAAAAGCATGAGCATCAACTCCACCCTCGCTTTCGCTACAATGCTGCCCTTCCCGCTCACCGGAACCCATCGAGCCTCCATGTCCCATTTCCTCTCTGACTGGCGCCAGCGCACGACTCATCGTCAGGTGTGGGCGCTAGCAGCGCCGATGATTCTGTCGAACATCTCGGTGCCGCTGGTGACGCTGGTCGACAGCACGGTCATTGGCCATCTGCCCCATGCCCATCAATTGGGCGCCGTAGCGGTCGGCGGCACGCTGTACAGTTTTCTTGCCTGGGCCATGAGTTTTCTGCGCATGGGCACCACCGGTTTTGCCGCGCAAGCCGCGGGACGCAACGATGGCACGGCGCTGCGTCAGGTGCTGCTGCAAGGCCTTTTGCTGGCGATGGGCTTCGCCGTTTTGCTGGGCTTGATCGGCTTACCGTTCCAGCACCTCGCGTTGCAAATGATGCAGCCCTCCCCCGACCTTGAAGACCTGACCCGCGACTTCTTTCACATCCGCCTTTTGGGACTGCCCGCTGCGCTGGCGAGCTATGCCCTGGTCGGCTGGTTTCTGGGGCTGCAAAACGCGCGAGCGCCGCTGGCGATCCTGTTGACCACCAATCTGGTGAACATCGCCCTCAACCTGTGGTTCGTCCTCGGGCTGGATTGGGGCGTGGTCGGCTGTGCCCGAGCTTCGGTGGTTGCCGAATGGATCGGCGCCCTGCTGGGCCTGGCCCTGACCCGCAAGGGGCTGCGTGACTACCCGGGACAACTGATGCTCGCTGCCCTCAAGCGCTGGCAGAGCTGGCGACCACTGTTGGCGGTGAACCGCGACATCTTCATTCGCAGCCTCGTGCTGCAATCGGTGTTCTTCCTCATCACCGTGCAAGGCGCCCGCTTGGGCGATGCCACGGTCGCCGCCAATGCCTTGCTGCTCAATGGCCTGCTGCTCACGGCCAATGCTCTGGACGGCCTCGCCCATGCCGTCGAAGCCCTGTGTGGCCACGCCATCGGTGCGCGGGATCGGGAAGCGCTGCGGCGCTCGCTGAATGTGGCGACAGGCTGGTCGCTGATCTGCAGTGTGGCGTTCGCGGTGTTCTTTGTGCTGGCCGGACATCTGTTCATCGAAATGCAGACGGACATCACTGAAGTACGGGAGATCGCCTTCATCTACCTGCCCTACCTCGCCGTGCTGCCGCTGGTGGCGGTGTGGAGTTACCTGCTCGACGGCCTGTTCATCGGCGCCACCCGCGCGCGGGAAATGCGCAATGCGATGGTCATCACAGCCCTGATCTGCTCACCCTTGGCTTGGCTCGCCAGTACCTTTGGCAACCACGGCTTGTGGGTGGTGTTTCTGCTGTTCATGGCGTTGCGGGCCATGACGCTGGGGTACATCGCCAGAGGGTTGAATCGCAGCGGTGGATGGTTTAACCCCTAGTGCCCCGCCACTCGCGCCGGCTCATGCCCCTGAACAAACGCCACCACCTCATCCAGCACCGGCGCCAGCCCGCGCATCGGGCGGGAGAACGCCGCGACCAATGTCCCATGCCCCGGTTTGGAGAAATACAGCTCGCGCACTGACACACCCTCTTCACGCAGACGCCTGGCCATACCACCGGTATTGCGCTCGGGGTTGACCAACGTGTCGTCCCTGGCGGCCATCAACAACGCGGGGGGCGATGCGGCGCTGACGTGGTTGATCGGTTGGGAGTCCGGTGGAGAATTCGGAAAGAAGAACACCGGCTTCACCTCCGGGTTCTCGATGGGCAGAAAGTCATAAGGCCCGGCCAGGCCGATCCAGCCGCGGATCATCGACGGCTTCATGTTCACCGCCGCCAGCCACTTGGGGTCCAGGGCCAGCATGGCTGCGTTGTAGCCACCCGCGCTGTGGCCCATCACATAAAGACGCTGCGGATCACCGCCGTACTGGCGGATGTGCTCGCGGGTCCAGCCCACTGCCCGGGCGCTGTCATCGAGAAAACCCTGATAGTGCACCTGTGGATAAAGCCGATAATCGGCCAGCACCGCGACGATGCCCCGTGACGCCAGCGCTTCGCCGACGAAGCTGTAATCGCTGCGTGAACCGCTGCTCCAGCTGCCGCCATAAAAGAACACCACCACTGGCGCATCGGACGCGGCATTGACCGGCGTGTAGACATCCAGCCGGTTGCGCGGATCGCTGCCGTAGCTCAAGTCTGCTGTCTTGTTGAACGTGTCACCGGGCGTGAAGGCGTTGAGCACCTTCAAGGGCGAACAGCCGAGCAACAGGCCCAACAGCCCGCCGACAACGAGTACGCGTATCGCAATCCTGATCATGGTTCGTTCTCTGAGCCGGTCTGGTTTTAAGACTGCGGGCCACGTCGCTAATTCAGGAGGTTTTCGTCGCGCCTTCGCGTTCGGCCCCCTCGATGGAGGACAACATGATGCGCAACCCGCTCAACGAAAGGGTGTTGGCGTCGATGGTGACCTCACTGCTGCCGACCCTGAAATGCATTTCGTTGTGCTGCGCCATGCGTACGATGAACTGGTCGTCGACCGAAAACTGCTGCGACTCGTCGAGGAACATCGCTTTGTCGATGCGAGTGGTAATGACCCGACGCGGCACCGGAACGCAATCGGCGTGGGCGCGTGGATTGATGTCCGGGTCCCACAGCCGATCACTGATGTAGGGCCGACCCGGATCGCCATCGCGAAAGCTCACGACCACCTCCATGCCACCCCACCACGGCTGATGCCCTTGGGTCAGGGCGAGATCCACGGGGATCCGGCAATCGTTGAAACGCGCGCCGTCGCCCTGATTGCTCCAGTCGAAACGCACCTTCAGGCGCCCGTCGCTGTCCGGCTTGACGGGTTCGAACAAGCCGCCCACCACGCACGCGCGCTGCATGCACATGCGGGGGGCCGGTAGAGCAACCGCAGGCTTGGCGTTGTGCAGATCAGGCTCCTGCACAGAGCTCGACATCGGCTCGTCTGGCGGGTTGTCGGTGAAGACCACCACGTGACGATTGCGCGAGTGCAGGAAGTAATAGTGCATGCCCTCCTCCTCACACAGGCGTTGCACCAGTTGTAGATCGCTCTCGCAGTATTGCGCGCAGTAATCACGCTCCAGACAGGGCTGCTTGCGCTGCCAGAGATAGCCGACGCCGTCGATGCCGTGCTCGCCGAGCACCTGGGTGATGATCTGCTCGGCATCGAGGCCCTGAAAAATCCTCTGGTTATGCCGGTAGGCCATCAGCCCCAACCGCGGCCCCAGCGTGACCCGGTAACGGCAGGGCCCGGCGAGCAGCAGGTTGCTCGACAGCGATTCGGTGGTGCTGCGAACGATGCTCTGAATGTGTCCGTGAATACCGGACGCGGCCCCGCCGGCATGCAGATACGCGGCGCTGAACAACAGCTCATGGGCGTCCAGTGCGCCGGTCGGGTGGATGATATCGAGCGTGAAGACGTAGGGCTGACTGGCCGGCTCACTGCTCTCGCAGGCCAGGACATCGAACGAATATCTGGGGCGACTGACCTCCAGTCGCAGAGGCATGGCGTGGGCGAGCGGTTGCATGGTGCGGAAACCTCGGCAGGCAGATTCTGGCGGCCGGGATTCTGGAACAGAACATCCGTGAAGTAGAGGGGGTAAACGCAGAACAGGAAATGGCCTACAGCGCTGGACAGAAACCCGGCGCGAATCTGTAGGAGCCATAAAAAACGGGCCCCGTGAGGCCCGTTCATTGACAGCGCTTGATCAATCACGACGACAAATACGAAGACCGCGTCAAACCCAGACGCAGAGCGTCCAGGTACTGCGTGCGCTCACGCGAAGAGATGCGTGCGCTGGCCACTTTGTCGCGGTAGTGGGTCATCAGCTCTTCCGGCGACAGGTGCACGTAACGCAGCATGTCTTCGATGGTGTCGTGGGTTTCGATACCGGCGGAGTACGCGCTGCCATCCTGATTCTGGTAGATGTTCACCGAGTCGGTGTCACCGAACAGGTTGTGCATGTCACCCAGGATTTCCTGGTAGGCACCGACCAGGAAAACACCCAGCAGGTAATCTTCGCCTTCATCGAGGCCATGAACCGGGAGGCTGGTCTCGATGCTCTGCTCGTCGACGTACTGGTTGATCTTGCCATCTGAGTCGCAGGTCAGATCCTGCAGCACGGCGCGACGGTTCGGCTCTTCATCCAGACGATGCAGCGGGATGATCGGCAGTACCTGATCGATCGCCCAGGTGTCCGGCAGGCTCTGGAACACCGAGAAGTTGCAGATGTACTTGTCGGCCAGCTTGTCATTGAGCTCGTCCAACACCTGACGGTGGGAACGCTGACGGGCCTTGAGCGAGTTGTGCAGGCGACGGCAGACCGCGAAGTAGCACTGCTCGCCCAAGGCTTTCTGGGCCAGGGTGATCTTGCCGTCGGAGTACTGGGAAGCGATGTCGCTCATGTAGTGCGTAGCGCGCCAGTAAGTCTCAGTGACCATCTCGATGTCGGTCGGGCCCAGCAGGTCGATCAGCCACTGCAGGGTTTCCGGCAGGCTCTCCTTGTCTTCGATCACCGGCACTTCGTCGTTGTGACGCTCGACGTCCGTGACCTGGATCACCAGCATGGCGTGGTGCGCGGTCAGCGAGCGGCCGCTTTCCGAGAAGATGTGCGGATGCGGCAGGCCCTGCGCGTCGCAGAATTCCTTGAGCATCCCGACCACGACACCGGCGTAATCGTCCATGTCGTAATTGATCGAACTGGCGTTGCGCGAATGGGTGCCGTCGTAGTCAACGCCCAGACCGCCGCCGACGTCGATGTGATCCACCGGCAGGCCGAGATTGCGCAGTTCGCCGTAGTAACGAATCGCTTCCTTGAAGCCGTGCTGGTAGTCGGCCAGGTTGGCGATCTGCGAACCCATGTGGAAGTGCAGCAGGCGAATGCCCTGATCCAGGCCTGCCTTGGTGAAGCGCTCGACCACCGACAGCAACTGCGCCGCCGACAGACCGAACTTGGACTTCTCGCCCCCGGTGTCGGCCCATTTGCTCGACGCCAGCGACGACAGACGCACGCGCAGACCCACTTGCGGCGCGACCTTTAGCTCAGCGGCTTCTTCGATGACCAGTTCGACTTCGGATTCTTTCTCGATGACGATGAAGACGTTGTGGCCCAGCTTCTGGCCCATCAGCGCCAGACGAATGAATTCGCGGTCCTTGTAACCGTTGCAAACGATGGTGCCGCCTTTTGGCGCCAGCGCCAGCACGGCCATCAGCTCAGGCTTGGAGCCGGCTTCAAGGCCGATGGAGACGTTTTGCGTGGCGATGATGTTTTCCACCACCGCTTCCTGCTGGTTGACCTTGATCGGGTACAGCGCGGTGTATTTGCTCTGGTATTCCAGGCGCGCGATGTTCTCGTCGAACGCACCGGTCAGCTGACGCACGCGGTCTTGCAGAATGTCGGGGAAACGCACCAGCAATGGCAGGGACAAACCGCTCTTGCGCAGCGCATCGACCTGTTCGTAAAGGTCGATGGGCGAACTGCCCGGCCCATTGGGGCGAACTTCAACACGGCCGGCTTCGTTGATTGCAAAATAACCAGCCCCCCAATGGCGAATCCCATAGACACTGCGGCTGTCCGCCACGGTCCATTGGCTGCCATCGTCTTTGCGTGTGCGTCGTACGGACATCGAAGTCCCCTATATAGAAGTCATAAAGCCCCGGCCTCACCGGCTGGGCGCAGTGTATAGAGTGGAAATGACGGTTTGGCGCCAGCCCGCATGCCCTGTCACATGGCTCTGTAGACCCATGACACGGAGCAGAGTTTGTTTTGAACAACAGGCGTTCGACCGACAGCGAAACCAGAGGCGATTCGACGGGACGGTTCAGCCGCCCGACTTTTTCGCCTTGAAGCCCTGTTTGACCAGTTCCGCCAGCAGCGTCTCGACGTGATCGCCCTGAATCTCGATCACGCCATCCTTGAGCGCACCACCGGTTCCGCAACGTCGTTTGAGCGTGGTCGCCAGTTCCTTGAGTGCATCTTCAGGCAATGGCACGCCGGTGATGGTGGTGACCGTCTTGCCGCCACGGCCTTTGCTTTCGCGGCGCACGCGGGCGATGCCATCACCTTCGGGGATCACGGATTTCTTGCAGATGCAGGCGTCGACAGGCTGGCGGCAGTCGGGACAGTGCCGTCCGGCGTCGGTGGAAAACACCAGGCCACCGAGGGCGGCGAAGGATGCGGCTTTTTTGGCCACTGGCAATCCTCTTCTTGAGGACCAAAGTCTGGTCGGGCAGACGGGTATGAACCTGCTCTGCGGAGCCGACCGCGAAGCCCCACTCAGGCAGGGGCAGCGCAACCGGACCGTGAAGAAAGTCCGGCGTGAAAAGGCGCGCAGTGTAACGGCAAAAAGCGTCGCTGCTAAGTGCAAATATGCGCCAATTTACGGGACTTTTGCGACGTTGCCCAAATAGCGCTTCAGTGCGGCCAGAGAGTCCGGGCAATAAGGCTTTTCGACGGTTTCGCGCAGCACCTGATCGATGCCGATGAAACGCGCTTCAAGCACCTCTTCAGGCTGCAGTTTCAACGGCCCGTCCCAGACCGCCGAGAACACCGCGCACCACAAGCGGTTATCCGGCTGATCGAAGAAAAACTGCTCATGGGCGGTCAGTTCGACGCCGCTCACGCCCAGTTCTTCTTCCAGCTCACGGGCCGCCGACAACGCATAGCTTTCGTCGGCCTGGACCATGCCGCCCGCCGCGACGTCCCAATAGCCGGGATAGATCGCCTTGCTCAGGGTGCGACGATGCACGCACAACTCGGCGGCGGAGTTGAACAGCAATATATAAGTGCCACGCCCGATCAACCCTCGCTCGCGCAGCTCAGCGCGGGGCAATGCGCCGAGCAATTGATCGTGACGATCGACCCAGGCGATCAGCTCGGCGTCGGAAGCCGCGCGGTGCGCGACTTCGTTTTCAGAGACCGGCACCGATCAGCCCTGCGACAACAGCTGGCGCAGGTCGATGACGGCTGCGTTGGCGCGGGACAGGTAGTTGGCCATGACCAGCGAGTGGTTGGCGAACACGCCGAACGGGCTGCCGTTGAGAATCACCGGGCTCCACATCGGCTCTTGCGAGGCCTCCAGCTCACGAATGATCTGACGCACGCTCACCGTGGCGTTCTTCTTGGCCAGCACGTCGGCGAAGTCGACTTCGATGGCGCGCAGCAGGTGGGACAGCGCCCAGGCTTGACCACGCGCTTCATAGAACACGTTGTCGATTTGCATCCACGGCGTCTCGACGATCTCTTCGTCGACCTGCGGCACTTCGCCCGGTTTCACGGAAATCGTGGCCTGGGATTCCGTCTTCAGGCTGGTGTTGAGCTTGACGCGGCCAACGCTGGCCGACAGACGCTGCGACAGCGACCCCAGTCGCGTGCCCACATCACCCAACCAGTTGTTGAGGTTGTCAGCGCGGGTATAGAACAGGGCGTTTTTCTGGTTCGGATCGGACAGACGCGCCTGATAACGGCTCAGTGCCGAGATGCCATCGCGGTACTGGGATTCACTCGACGGCAAAATCCAGCTGCGATTGTCGAAGTTGAACAGCGGCTCGGCGCGAGCCAGATCGCTGTCTTCAGCCGACTGCGACTGCGAACGGGCGAAGTCCTTGCGCAGTGCGCGGGTCAGGTCGCGCACTTGAACCAGCACGCCGTATTCCCAGCTCGGCATGTTGTCCAGCCACAGGCCTGGCGGGAAGCGATCGTTGGAAATGTAGCCGCCGGGCTTGTCGAGCAGCGTCGACACCACGGTCTTGAGGGTTTCGACGGTGGTGTAGCCAATCACCATCTGCTTGCCTTCGCGCTCGGCGGCCGCCTGAGCGTTTTGCTGGACCGGAAACATCGCAGGCTCGCTGCTCCACCAGATGCCGAGCGCAACGGTGATCACCAGGTAGATCCCCACCACCGCACCCACCGCACGGCTGAAGAACAGGCCACCCCAATAACCGCGGGGTGCCTTGCCCATCGGCTTGTCTTCAACACGCTCACCTGCGCCCGAAGGTTCCGAGCGTTTCTTCCAATCCAGCATGGCCTTGTCCTTTCAATCACGGAATTCAGAGCTTCTGACCGCAACCTTACAGCAAGGTGCGCTCGTCAGGAACGCAGGTGATGGTCCATTTGCGTAATCGGCAGGCCTGTCGACGTCATGCTCCGGGTGAATAGCGATGTGCACGCTGTAGCAGTTTGCTCCCATCGGGTATCGCCTGATGCGACGAGGCAATCCATTGGTCGCTTTTCTGGCAGAGCGGAGACGCAAATGGTTCGAAAAGATGGAAATTTGACGTGGAAAACCACGAAAAAATGACAACAAAATGACTTGTGGCGCACTTGCGCAAGAAAAGTAGTGCTAGCATAGCGCCAGCATTTATATCGGGGTTTCCCCTATAAGTAGTCAGGACATGACCGAAGCAGAAGATCCGAGCCGCGACCGCCTCAAGCACCATTTCGCTCAACGCGTCATTCATCAGGCACGTCAGATTCTTGAGGTCTGGCAACGCCTGCAGCAAAGCGAATGGACGGCGGCGGATCTTGCCGAACTCAGCGACGCCAACCAGCGTCTGCTGCGATTCGCCGAGCGCTTCGAGCAGGCCGAACACGCTGAGCTTGCGCGCGGCATCAGTCATTCCCTGTTGCAAGTGGAGGCCAATCGCGGTCGTCTCAGCAGCGCACTGATCACCGATCTCAATCGCTTGATGCAGCGCCTGTCGCGCACCGGTTTGCGTCATGGCGACAAGCTGGAACACACCTCCCTGCCCCCTTTGCGCAAACCCGTGTACGTGATGTTGCAGGATCACGAGCGTGGCGAGCGGCTGGCCAAGCAGCTGGAATTCTTCGGTCTCGCGGCGCAATCCCTGGACAGCATTCAGGCGTTCCACGCCACCCTGGCCGAGCGCTTGCCTGCTGCCGTGGTGATGGACGTGGATTTCGGCGGCGTGGGCGAAGGCCTGAAACTGGCCACCAAGATGCAGGAAGGCCTGGAGCAGAAGCTGCCGTTGCTGTTCTTCAGCCTTCACGAAACCGATACGCCAACGCGCCTGGCCGCCGTGCGCGCCGGGGGCGAAGAGTTTCTGACCGGCACGCTGGAAGCCTCCAGCCTGCTGGAGAAAATCGAGATCCTCACGCGGGTCGCTCAGTACGAACCTTATAAAGTGCTGATCATCGACGACTCCCGGGCCCAGGCCACGCACACTGAGCGGCTGCTGAACAACGCAGGCATCGTCACCCGCACGCTGTTCGACCCGATCAAGGCGATGTCCGAACTGGCCGAGTTTCAGCCCGACCTGATCATCCTCGACATGTACATGCCGGGCTGCACGGGCACGGAGCTTGCCAAGGTGATTCGTCACAACGACCGCTATGTCAGCGTACCGATCATTTACCTGTCGGCCGAGGACGATCTGGACAAGCAGCTGGATGCCATGAGCGAAGGCGGCGACGACTTCCTCACCAAGCCGATCAAGCCTCGCCACCTGATCACCACCGTGCGCAACCGCGCCGCCCGTGCGCGCAACCTGAAAGCACGCATGGTGCGCGACAGCCTGACCGGCCTGTACAACCACACACACATCCTGCAACTGCTCGAAGACTGCAGCTTCCGCGCCCGCCGCGAGAGCAAGCCGCTGAGCTTTGCCATGCTCGACATCGACCACTTCAAGAAGGTCAACGACACCCACGGCCACCCCATGGGCGACCGGGTGATCAAGAGCCTGGCGCTGTTTCTCAAGCAGCGCCTGCGCAAGACCGACTACATCGGCCGTTACGGCGGTGAAGAATTCGCCGTGGTCATGCCTGACACCGACCTGAAATCGGCCTACGGCGTGCTCGACGAAATCCGCCGACGCTTCGCCGAAATCCATTACCCCGCGCAACCGGCAGACCTGTTCTGCACCTTCAGCGCAGGCGTGGTGGAACTGGGCGAGCACGACGACGCGCTGATGATGGCGTCCCAGGCGGACGACGCGCTGTATCGCGCCAAGAAGGCCGGGCGCAATCAGGTGCACACGTTGCGCGACGACATCCTGCACGGGAAAAAGCCTGTGCCGGTCGACGTGATCTAAGCGAGGCGTGCGCCTGCATCCCCACAAACCCTGCGCTATCATGCGCGGACATTTGTGATGCGAGACCGCCATGCGCCGCCTGCTTTGTCTGATATTGCTGACCCTTGCCCTGCCCGCGTTCAGCGCGAGCCTTCTGGACAGTCGGCCAAACGCAACGCTGGGCAGCGCGGCCATCGACAACAGCAAGGACTTCCTGCCGGTTCGTCAGGCCTTCCAGATGAACCTCATCGACACCTCGGCCGAATCGATCAAGCTGCAGTTCGTCGCCACCGAAGGCTATTACCTGTATCGCCACCGTTTTCAGTTCCGCACCGAGCCCGCCGACATCGGCCTGGGCGCCGCGCAGCTGCCTGACGGCGAGAAAAAACACGACGAGTACTTCGGCGACGTCGAGGTCTATCACGGCATTCTCGATATCAACCTGCCGCGCAAAACCGGCGATAGCCGCCCCTTCACGCTGGTCGTGACCTATCAGGGCTGCGCCGATAAAGGCCTGTGCTATCCGCCTGAAACCGAACGGCTGAGCATCGGCGGCAGCGGGCCTTCAGCTGCCAGCTCGCCACTGGCCACCGATCCCCCGCTCACGGGCGAAAAGACCGACGTCTCGTTCAGCTGGAAACAACTGGCATTATTTTTTCTCGCCGGCATCGGCCTGACCTTCACGCCGTGCGTCTTGCCGATGCTGCCGATTCTCTCTGGCGTGGTACTGCGCGGGCAGATTGGCGGGGTGCGCGGCTTCTCGCTGTCGCTGGCCTACGTACTACCCATGGCGATCTGCTTTGCGCTGCTGGGCGCGCTGATGGGGATGTTCGGCGCGAGCCTCAACCTGCAGGCGCGTCTGCAATCGGCCTGGGTGCTGGTGCCGTTTGCGCTGTTCTTCGTGGTGTTCGCCATTGCCATGTTCGGCGTCTTCGAACTGCGCCTGCCCCGCGCCCTCAATGACCGGCTGGACCGCATCGCGGGCAATACTCAGGGCGGTTCGCTGTGGGGCGCAGCGGTGTTGGGCGTGGTGTCGAGCCTGCTGGTTTCACCCTGCGTTTCAGCGCCGCTGGCAGGCGCTCTTCTTTATATAAGCGCCAGCGGCGATGCCATCGGCGGGGCATTGAAACTGTTCGCGCTAGGCCTGGGCATGGGCGCGCCACTGGTGCTGGTGGCAACCGGGGGCGCCGCCTGGCTGCCGAAGAGCGGGCCGTGGCTGGTCACGGTGAAGAACGCGATTGGCGTCCTGCTGCTGGCGCTGGCGATCGGCTTGCTCAGCAGGGTCATTCCTGGGCAAATCACGCTGCTGCTGATCGGCCTGCTGTGGGCGGGTGTCGCGCTGTTTCTCGGCGCCCTGGAGTTCACCGAAAAAACCACCCGCGGCCGCCTCGCGCAGCTGCTCGGTGTGTTTTTACTGGTCTACGCTCTCTGCTGCTGGTACGGCGCGTTCAGCGGCCAGACCGATCCGCTGCGGCCTCTGGCCCGAACTTCAACCACGCAAATCGCCGCGAACGCAGGCCAAATACCCGCTGATCAATGGCAAACCGTGAAACAGGTCAGCGAGCTGAAACAGATTCTTGCTGAGGCGAAAAACAGCGAAAAACCGGTGTTGGTGGACTGGTACGCCGACTGGTGCATCAGCTGCAAGGTGATCGAGCACGAGGTGCTGCCCGATCCGAGAATTGTCAGTGAACTCAAGAGGTTTCGTCTGATTCGCTTCGACATGACCGAGAGCAGTGCCGAACAGCGCGCGCTGCTGGATCATTACAAATTGTTTGGACCACCCGCCCTGCTGTTTTTCGGAAAAGACGGGAACGAGCTGACAACTGCGCGCGTTGTCGGCGAAATCGATGTAGAAGGCTTCTCTGAGCGTCTTTCTAGAGCAAATGACCAAATTTAGCGGATTAGTCACAAACTTTTCGCGAACATCGGACATCGTGCTGACATTGTCGATATCTGGGCAGCTAACTGGACAGTCCATTGCGCTTTCCGGCATAGTCGCTGCGCATTAACGGCTCATACCTGTGTATGAGCGTCGACAACGCACACAACAAGGAACACACGATGGCGACTTTCCTGGTTCTGCACGGACCTAACCTGAACTTGCTGGGCACCCGCGAACCGGGCATCTATGGCTCGATCACGTTGGCCGACATCAATCAGGATCTGGAAAAGCGTGCACGCGAAGCCGGCCACCATCTGATGTACCTGCAAAGCAATGCCGAGTACGAATTGATCGATCGCATCCACGCTGCACGCGATGAAGGCGTGGACTTCATTTTGATCAACCCGGCTGCTTTTACTCACACAAGTGTCGCAATACGTGACGCGTTGCTGGGAGTGAGCATCCCATTCATCGAAGTGCACCTCTCGAACGTGCACAAGCGAGAACCTTTCCGCCATCACTCCTACTTTTCAGATGCTGCTGTAGGAGTGATCTGCGGCCTTGGCGCCAGCGGTTACCGACTGGCCCTGGAGGCTGCCCTGGAACAACTGGCCACCCGTTCGAAGGCGTGAACGGCGCAGTCTCGCACTGAGCCACACAGCCCGAACCGGCTACCGAATACCCCTGACCGTCCCTTGGGAGTTGATGATTGATGGATATCCGTAAAGTCAAGAAACTGATCGAACTGCTGGAAGAATCTGGCATCGACGAGCTGGAGATCAAGGAAGGCGAAGAATCCGTCCGTATCAGCCGCCACAGCAAAACTCCGGCCCAGCAGTACTACGCGCCGGCCCCGGTCGCCGCGCCAGCTGCAGCACCTGCACCGGCCGCAGCACCCGCCGCCGCAGCCCCGGCCGCTGAAGCCGCCGCACCGAAGCTCAACGGCACCGTTGCCCGTTCGCCAATGGTCGGCACCTTCTACCGCAAAGCTTCGCCAACCTCGCCAGCCTTCGCTGAAGTCGGCCAGACCGTGAAGAAAGGCGACACCCTGTGCATCGTCGAAGCGATGAAAATGATGAACCACATCGAAGCCGAAACCAGCGGCGTGATCGAGTCCATCCTCGTCGAAGACGGCCAGCCGGTTGAGTACGACCAGCCGCTGTTCACCATCGTTTGAACCGCGGAGTGCCTCTGATGACGAATCCTGCGAAGTTGGAAAAAGTGCTGATCGCCAACCGCGGTGAAATCGCTCTGCGGATCCTGCGTGCCTGCAAAGAACTGGGCATCAAGACCGTCGCGGTGTACTCCAAGGCCGACAAGGAGCTGATGCACCTGGGTCTGGCCGACGAGTCCGTCTGCATCGGTCCGGCATCGGCTGCTCAATCCTACCTGCACATCCCGGCGATCATCGCGGCCGCCGAAGTCACCGGCGCCACGGCGATCCACCCGGGCTACGGCTTCCTGGCTGAAAACGCCGACTTCGCCGAACAGGTCGAGAAATCCGGTTTTGCCTTCATCGGCCCGAAAGCCGACACCATTCGCCTGATGGGCGACAAGGTGTCGGCCAAGGACGCCATGATCAAGGCCGGCGTTCCGACCGTTCCAGGCTCCGACGGCGCGCTGCCGGAAGACGAAGAAGAAGCGCTGCGCATCGGCCGCAAGGTCGGTTACCCGGTAATCATCAAGGCCGCCGGCGGCGGCGGTGGTCGCGGCATGCGCGTGGTGCACAAGGAAGAGGACCTGATTTCCTCGGCCAAACTGACCCGTAGCGAAGCCGGTGCTGCCTTCGGCAACCCGATCGTTTACCTGGAGAAGTTCCTGACCAACCCGCGTCACGTGGAAGTTCAGGTGCTGTCCGACGGCCAGGGCAATGCGATTCACCTGGGCGACCGTGACTGCTCGCTGCAACGCCGCCACCAGAAGGTACTTGAAGAAGCGCCGGCCCCTGGTATCGACGAGAAAGCCCGCGCCGAAGTGCTGGCCCGCTGCGTCAAGGCGTGCATCGACATCGGTTACCGCGGTGCCGGCACGTTCGAATTCCTGTACGAAAACGGCGCGTTCTATTTCATCGAAATGAACACCCGCGTTCAGGTCGAGCACCCGGTTTCGGAAATGGTCACCGGTATCGACATCGTCAAGGAGATGCTCAGCATCGCCGCTGGCAACAAACTGTCGTACACCCAGAATGACGTGAATATCCACGGCCACGCGCTGGAATGCCGGATCAACGCTGAAGATCCGCGCACCTTCATGCCGAGCCCTGGCACGGTCAAGCATTTCCACGCACCTGGCGGCAACGGTGTTCGCGTCGATTCGCACCTGTACAGTGGTTACGCCGTTCCGCCGAACTACGACTCGCTGATCGGCAAGCTGATCACCTGGGGCGCAACCCGCGACGAGGCCATGGCCCGCATGCGCAACGCCCTGGACGAAATCGTGGTCGACGGGATCAAGACCAACATCCCGCTGCACCGTGATCTGACCCGCGATGAAGGCTTCTGCAAAGGCGGCGTCAACATCCACTATCTGGAACACAAACTGGCCGGTGAGAACCACTGATCCGTCAGCCAATGTTGCAGACCAGCAAAGCCGCTTTCGAGCGGCTTTGTTGTTTCTCCCCGAACCCCGTAAACTTGCGGGTCTTTCGCGGCGTTGTGCCGCCCCGTCATTTTTCAATTCGAAGGTAATCCGCCATGCCTTGGCTGCAAGTCCGTCTCGCCATCAGCCCAGAACAAGCCGAAACCTACGAAGACGCGCTGCTTGAAGTCGGTGCCGTGTCCGTGACCTTCATGGACGCTGAAGACCAGCCGATCTTCGAGCCGGAACTCAACACCACGCCGCTGTGGACCCACACCCACCTGCTGGCGCTGTTCGAAGCCGACACCGACGCCGAACTGGCCCTCAATCACCTGAAACTGCTGACCGGCGCCGAGTTGCCCGAGCACACCCATGAAGTGATCGAGGACCAGGACTGGGAACGCAGCTGGATGGACAATTTCCAGCCAATGCGTTTCGGTCAGCGCCTGTGGATCGTGCCAAGCTGGCACGCCGCGCCCCAGCCTGACGCCGTCAACCTGCTGCTCGACCCGGGCCTGGCCTTTGGCACTGGCACCCACCCGACCACCGCCCTGTGCCTGGAATGGCTGGACGGTCAGGACTTGAGCGACGCCAACGTGCTGGATTTCGGCTGCGGCTCGGGCATCCTCGCCATCGCCGCCCTGCTGTTGGGCGCGAAACATGCAGTAGGGACCGACATCGACGTGCAGGCGCTGGAAGCCTCGCGCGACAACGCCGGGCGCAACAACGTGCCTGCCGAGAAATTCCCGCTGTACCTGCCGCAAGATCTGCCTCAGGAGCCGGCCGATGTGCTGGTGGCCAATATTCTGGCCGGGCCGCTGGTTTCCCTGGCACCCCAGCTGGTCAGCCTGGTCAAACCCGGTGGACGCCTGGCGTTGTCCGGCATTCTGGCCGAACAAGGCGATGAAGTCGCAGCGGCCTACGCCGATGCATTCGACCTGGACCCGATCGCCAATCGCGACGGCTGGGTCCGCATCAGCGGCCGTCGTCGCTGATCATCTCTGACTGCAACCCTTTAGGCGCTCGTTAATCCGGATACCCGCATGACCGACAGTTTCGTCACCCAGTGCCCCCACTGCCAGACCAGTTTCCGCGTCAGCCACGCACAATTGAGCGTGGCCCGAGGCATGGTTCGCTGCGGCTCCTGCCTGCAAGTGTTCAATGCCGCGAAACAACTGTTGGAAAAAAGCGCCGAGGCCCGAGCGGCTGAATCTGGTGTCACGCCCACGCAAACGCCCGAGTCCGAACCTGCCGCGCCTCAGGTCATCGCACCGCAATCGGTCGTCGTCGCACAACCGGCACCGCTGCCGGTCAGGCACGAAGACCGCACCGTCGATCTGGACAGCCTCGACCTCGATGACCTTGACGTCGAACTCGCCCGCCTTGAGCAACGGGAAATCCAGCTGCCGGAGTCTTTCGGCCACGCCCGCAACCACCGCGAGCACGATCAGGTGGAGTCCTTCAGCGCCCGTCGCGATGAACCTGAAGTCACCTCCGAAGCCTGGGATCACGGCATGACTCACGACGACGTGAGCCGGCTGCCGGAGTTGCACGCCGAAGTCATCGAAGAAGGTGAGGTGTACCACGAACCCGACTCGCTGATCGAACCGCTGAACCGCGACGAAGCCGAGCAGGACGACCATCGCACCGAGCCCTCTTTCTCTTCGGCGCCTGTCGATCTGGACGACGAGACGCATGCCGAAAAGCGCATGCATGCCGAGTCCGATCCTGAAGAGCACGCCCCCTCCGAACGCTTTTCGGCGCTGGACGGCGACGACGATCACTCGCGTTATCGCCCCCACGAAGACGACGATGAAGACGAACGGCCGCAAGCCCACGGCAAGCGCGTTCGCAACGAGCCAGGCCTGCGCGATCCGGCCCTGCTCGACCTGACCGACGATCCGCTGCAGCTGTCCTGGCAGAAGCCAAAACCGCGCTGGGGCCGTCGCCTGCTGTGGATGTTGCTGGCATTGATCGCCCTGCTCGGGCTGGCCGGGCAATACGTCTGGTATCACTTCGACGAACTGGCGCGTCAGGATCAGTACCGCTCGTGGTTCCAGGACATCTGCCCGCAGGTCGGCTGCAACGTGCCGTCGAAGGTCGATATCAAACTGCTCAAAAGCAGCAATCTGGTGGTGCGCAGCCATCCCGAGTTTCAAGGTGCGCTGGTGGTCGACGCGATCATCTATAACCGCGCCTCGTTCTCCCAGCCTTTTCCGCTGCTGGAACTGCGCTTCGCCGATACCAGTGGTCAGCTGATTGCCAGTCGTCGGTTCAAGCCAGGCGAATACCTGAGCGGCGAACTGGCCGGAAAGGACGAAATGCCGCCGCAGACGCCTATTCACATCGCGCTGGACATTCTCGACCCGGGTCCGAAGGCGGTGAATTACAGTTTGAGTTTTCGCTCGCCGGAGTAAACTCCCAGCCTTGCCTGAGGGGACGTGCCTGGCGCTGACCGCCCTAAAATGCGGCACAGAGCCATCAGAAAGCTGACGACAGTTTTATGACAATGCGAACTCGAACCCAACCGTTCGCGATAAGAAGGCAACTGTTCAGATTTTATCCAATTCAGCCTTTATCCGGTCATCGAGAGCGGGTATCATGCCCACCCTTTTTCATACTCTGGGTCCCGTCTGAACAGCTGCCTAAGCACTTTTCGGACCAGGCTTCGTGATACGGCCCCACAACAGGTCACCCTATGTCGGCGGTACGCATCGGCCCCTATACATTGCAAAATGGCTTGATCCTCGCCCCCATGGCGGGCGTCACCGACCAACCGTTTCGGCAGCTCTGCCGCCAGCTTGGCGCGGGCCTGGTGGTCTCGGAAATGGTCACCAGTGACATGAGCCTGTGGAACAGCCGCAAGTCGCGGCTTCGCATGATTCATGAAGGCGATCCCGAGCCGCGCTCGGTACAGATCGCCGGTGGGGACCCGCAGATGCTTGCGGACGCGGCACGCGCCAACGTCGAACTTGGCGCACAGATCATCGATATCAACATGGGCTGTCCGGCCAAGAAGGTCTGCAACAAGGCCGCTGGCTCCGCGCTGTTGAAAGATGAGCAGTTGGTGACCGAAATCCTGCACGCGGTGGTCGCGGCAGTCCAGGTACCGGTCACCCTGAAGATTCGTACCGGCTGGGACCGGGCGAACAAGAATGGTCTGACGGTTGCCAGAATCGCCGAACAAGCGGGCATTCAGGCGCTGGCGGTTCATGGACGAACCCGTGCGGATCTCTACACCGGTGAGGCGGAATACGACACGATCGCGGCAATAAAACAGGCGGTGTCGATCCCGGTGTTCGCCAATGGCGACATCGACTCACCGCAAAAAGCCCGGCACGTGCTGCACGCGACCGGCGCCGACGGGCTGTTGATTGGCCGGGCTGCCCAAGGGCGCCCATGGATTTTTCGCGAGATAGAACACTACCTGCGCACCGGGGAGATTCTCCCTGCGCTGGCGTTGAGTGAAGTGGAACGCATTCTGCTAGAGCATCTGGCCGCGCTTCACACGTTCTATGGCGACGTGATGGGTGTGCGGATTGCCCGAAAACACGTCGGCTGGTATCTCGCAACCTTGCCGGGCGCCAGGGAGTTTCGCGCCCTTTTCAATCGTTTGGAAGATACGCAAGCACAGTGCGCCAACGTTCGGGAGTTCTTTGCCGAACGCCAAAAAAGCCCGAAGTCAGGGACCGAACAAGAGGTGGCCGCATGACGATGATGACAGAGACTTTAGTGAGTGGAACAACACCCGTGAGCGACAACGTCAATTTGAAACAGCACCTCAATACGCCGAGCGAAGAGGGTCAGACCCTGCGCGGAAGCGTCGAAAAGGCGCTGCACAATTATTTCGCTCACCTGGAAGGTGCTGCCGTCACCGATGTCTACAATCTGGTGCTCTCGGAAGTCGAGGCGCCGTTGCTCGAGTGCGTGATGAACTACGTCAAGGGCAACCAGACCAAAGCCTCCGAGCTGCTGGGCCTGAACCGTGGCACCTTGCGCAAGAAACTCAAACAGTACGACCTGCTGTAAGCCTCCAAAACACTAAAAGCGACCCACGTTGATGCGGTCGTTTTTTTTGCTGAATTCTTTTGCTTTGATGGAAGTTGAGATGACCGACCAGACGACCCGCCTGCCGATCCGCCGCGCCTTGATCAGCGTTTCCGACAAGACCGGGATCCTTGAATTCGCCCGTGAACTCGAAGCCCTGGGCGTCGAGATCCTTTCCACCGGCGGCACCTTCAAGCTGCTCAAGGACAACGGCGTGGCAGCGGTAGAAGTCGCGGATTACACCGGCTTCGCTGAAATGATGGACGGCCGGGTCAAGACCCTGCACCCGAAAATCCACGGCGGCATCCTGGGCCGTCGCGGCACCGACGACGCGATCATGGCCGAGCACGGCATCAAGCCGATCGACCTGGTAGCGGTGAACCTGTACCCGTTCGAAGCGACCGTTTCCAAGCCTGGCTGTGACCTGCCGACCGCCATCGAGAACATCGACATTGGCGGTCCGACCATGGTCCGTTCGGCTGCGAAAAACCACAAAGACGTCGCCATCGTGGTCAACGCCAGCGACTACAGCCAGGTGCTGGAAAGCCTGAAAGCCGGTGGCCTGACCTACGCTCAGCGTTTCGACCTGATGCTCAAGGCTTTCGAGCACACTGCCGCCTACGACGGCATGATCGCCAACTACCTGGGCAGCGTCGATCAGAGCGCCGAAACCCTGTCCACCGAAGGCCGCAGCGAGTTCCCGCGCACCTTCAACACCCAGTTCATCAAGGCGCAGGAAATGCGCTACGGCGAGAACCCGCACCAGAGCGCGGCGTTCTACGTTGAAGCCAAGCCTGTCGAAGTGGGCATCGCCACCGCGACCCAGCTGCAAGGTAAAGAGCTGTCGTACAACAACGTGGCCGACACCGACGCCGCGCTGGAATGCGTGAAGAGCTTCGTCAAGCCGGCCTGCGTGATCGTCAAGCACGCCAACCCGTGCGGCGTTGCAGTCAGCCCGGACGCCGAAGGCGGCATTCGTCAGGCTTACGAGCTGGCCTACGCCACCGACAGCGAGTCCGCATTCGGCGGCATCATCGCCTTCAACCGTGAGCTGGATGCCGAGACCGCCAAAGCGATCGTCGAGCGTCAGTTCGTTGAAGTGATCATCGCCCCTAGCGTCAGCGCCGAGGCCCAGGCCATTGTCGCCAGCAAAGCCAACGTGCGCCTGCTGACCAGCGGCCAGTGGGCTGCTGAGCGTGCGCCGGCGTGGGACTACAAACGCGTCAACGGTGGCCTGCTGGTGCAGAGCCGCGACATCGGCATGATCACGGCCGACGACCTGAAAGTCGTGACCCAGCGCGCCCCGAGCGAGCAGGAAATCAACGACCTGATCTTCGCCTGGAAAGTGGCCAAGTACGTTAAATCCAACGCCATCGTCTACGCCAAGAACCGCCAGACCATCGGTGTCGGCGCAGGCCAGATGAGCCGCGTAAACTCGGCGCGCATCGCCGCCATCAAGGCTGAACACGCTGGCCTGCAGGTCGCCGGTTCCGTGATGGCATCGGACGCGTTCTTCCCGTTCCGCGACGGTCTGGACAACGCGGCCAAGGTCGGTATCACGGCGGTGATCCAGCCAGGTGGCTCGATGCGTGACGCTGAAGTCATTGCTGCCGCTGACGAAGCGGGCATCGCGATGGTATTCACCGGCATGCGCCACTTCCGTCACTAACCTGACAACGGTCGCACTGTAGCAGGCGTCTGCTGCGTTGGATGGGGCTCCGCTGATGCTCATTGCCAGGAGGCAACTCCGCTCAGCAAAGCCCCATCCGCCTTGCATCCACCTACTCCATTGCGACCTCGCATCGCAGTTTTGAAAAGATCCAAAACAAAGCGTTTTGAGCGACACCCACAGAATTAGCGTCATCGAGGTTTTTGAAATGAACGTACTCATCATCGGCAGCGGTGGCCGTGAACATGCGCTGGCCTGGAAGGTCGCACAGGACCCTCGCGTGCAGAAGGTCTTCGTCGCACCGGGTAACGCCGGAACCGCCATCGAAGCCAAGTGCGAGAACGTCGCCATCGACGTGCTGGCCCTTGAGCAACTGGCCGATTTCGCCGAGAAGAACGTCTCGCTGACCATCGTCGGCCCGGAAGTCCCGCTGGTTGCCGGTGTGGTTGACCTGTTCCGCTCCCGTGGCCTGGACTGCTTCGGTCCGACCAAGGGCGCCGCGCAACTGGAAGGCTCCAAGGCGTTCACCAAGGATTTCCTGGCGCGTCACAAGATCCCGACCGCCGACTACCAGAACTTCACCGAGATCGAGCCCGCACTGGCTTATCTGAACAAGGTCGGCGCACCGATCGTGATCAAGGCCGATGGCCTGGCCGCCGGTAAAGGCGTGATCGTCGCGATGACTCTGGAAGAGGCCGAAGAAGCCGTTCGCGACATGCTCGCGGGCAACGCCTTCGGTGACGCCGGTTCGCGCGTGGTGATCGAAGAGTTCCTCGACGGCGAAGAAGCCAGCTTCATCGTCATGGTCGACGGCAAGAACGTGCTGCCAATGGCCACCAGCCAGGACCACAAGCGCGTCGGCGACGGCGACAGTGGCCCGAACACCGGTGGGATGGGTGCTTACTCCCCAGCGCCGGTGGTCACCGCTGACGTGCATCAGCGCGTCATGGATCAGGTCATCTGGCCGACCGTCCGAGGCATGGCCGACGAAGGCAACGTTTACACCGGCTTCCTCTATGCTGGTCTCATGATCGACAAGGCCGGTAACCCGAAGGTTATCGAGTTCAACTGCCGCTTCGGCGACCCGGAAACCCAGCCGGTGATGCTGCGTCTGCAATCGAGTCTGGTCTTGCTGGTCGAGGCTGCTTTGGCGCAAGCTCTGGACAAAGTGGAAGCGCAGTGGGATCCGCGTCCAAGCTTAGGGATAGTGCTGGCCGCTGGCGGCTATCCTGGCGACTACGCCAAGGGCGCTGCGATCAACGGTCTGGACGCTGCCGCCGCACTGCCGGGCAAGGTGTTCCACGCCGGTACCGCGCTGAAGGATGGCCAGGTGGTCACCGCAGGTGGTCGCGTACTGTGCGCGACGGCACTGGGCGACAGCGTTGGTGATGCGCAGAAGCAGGCGTATGAACTGGCAGCAAAGATTGACTGGGAAGGCTTTTTCTACCGCAAGGACATTGGCTACCGCGCCATTGCCCGGGAACGCGGCGAACACCTGGAGTAAGTCCGGGGCCGGACAGCCGCCTGAAACCAGGCGGCTGTCTGATCATTCTGGGCCGCACCAGGGTAACTGGCTTCATTCACGAAGGGATTTCGCCGTGCGCTGGCTCAGGATTGCCACTTGTTTGATCATCGCCATGATGACCCTGCTCTGCGTGCCTCCGACATACGCGGAGGTCAGTGCAGGATGGTCGACCCTTGTCGACGATCAGGCCAATCTGCAGCTCAGCGACATTCGCTCTCCCCATTACGAGTCACAATTCAGCCCGGTCGAACTTGACCAGGTCCGCGCCATCAGCCGCGATTCCGCGCTCTGGCTGCACTATCGCCTCCCCCCGACCGATCATGAACAGCTGGTGCGCATCTTCGCCCCGGACCTGGCCACCGTGGACATGTACGTCCTCAAAGGTGAAAGCCTGATCGATCACTCGCGCTCGGGCAATAAGGTCCCCCGCGCCCAGCAACCGCTGCCTTCCATCGATTTCCTGCTGCCCGTCCCGCAGAGCGACACGCCGCTGGACCTCTACCTGCGCCTCAAGTCCAAGCAGGAACTGCGTCCCAACATTACGCTGGAATCGGCCGTTGCCAGCGCCGCTGATGAACGTCGCCCACTGCTGCTGGGCCTGTTCTTTGGCTCGCTGATCATGCTGATCGTGCAGAACATCACCCGCTACGCCCAGTCCCGATCGGTGAGCAGCCTGTGGCTGGCGGCGTGCGAGGCGTTTCTGGGCCTCAGCGCCTTGCTGCTGCTTAACCTGCAAGCGCCATGGCTGCCGCACTGGCACCTGGCCCAGACACCGAGCGCTCATCTGGCGTTGCTGCTGGCCGCCGCCACCGGGCTGATGTACACCCACTGCTTTTTCGTCCAGCGCGGCGTCGAATTCCTCAACCGCCTGTTGATGGGCGTGTTGCTGGTCGTCGGCTTTGGCGGCCTGCTGGCGCTGTTCGTCGAAACCCTTCCGCTGAACGCGCTGACCTTTCTGCTGGTGGCCCTGACCACGCTCACCATCACTCTGGTGTCGATCTATCACCTGCAAAAAGGCTATGCGCCTGCCCGGCCGTTCGTGATCGCGATGATCGCCTTCAACCTCGGCAATCTGGTGATCCTTCCGGCCATGCTCTGGCTGACCACCATCGCCGCGCAAACCTTGATCATCGCGGTGATGGGCATGTTTTGCGTCTGCGGCCTGCTGATGAGCATCGCGCTTAGCGAACGCCATCGCAGCATCACCGAAGACAACTTCAGCATCAGCCGCGAACTGGCCGCCAGCACCGCCGAGATCAACGCCAAGGCCGAGTTCCTGGCCAAGATCAGTCACGAAATCCGCACCCCCATGAACGGCGTGCTGGGCATGACCGAACTGCTGCTGGGCACGCCGCTGTCGGTCAAGCAACGTGACTACGTGCAGACCATTCACAGCGCCGGCAACGAGCTGCTGACGCTGATCAACGAGATCCTCGACATCACCAAGCTTGAGTCCGGCCAGATCGAGTTGGACGACGTGCAGTTCGACCTCAACGCGATGATCGAAGACTGCCTGAACATCTTCCGGGCCAAGGCCGAGCAGCAGCGTGTCGAGCTGATCAGCTTCATCCAGCCGCAGGTGCCTCGTGTCATCAGCGGCGACCCGACCCGCCTGCGCCAGACGCTGCTGAGCCTGCTGGAAAACGCCCTGAAGAAGACCGACGAAGGCGAGATTCTGCTGGTGGTCGCCCTCGATTCCCGGGGCGGCAAACCGCGCCTGCGCATCGCCGTGCAGGACAGCGGCACGCCACTGACGGCCAAGGAACGCGACGCCCTGCTCCAAGCCGAACTGCACAGCAAGAACTTCCTTGCCGCGAGCAAGGTCGGCGGCCACTTGGGGCTGGTCATCGCGCGGCAGTTGATTCTGCTGATGAGCGGCGAGTTCGGCATTCAGAGCGGCAGCAATCAGGGCAGCACCTTGTGGCTCAGCCTGCCACTGGATGCCGATCGCCTGGAGCAGCCGCCTGCCGACCTCGACAGCCCGCTCAAGGGCGCACGGGTGCTGGTGGTGGACGACAACGACACCTGCCGCAAGGTGCTGGTCCAGCAGTGCAGCGCGTGGGGCCTGAACGTCAGCGCCGTGCCGTCGGGCAAGGAGGCGCTGGCCCTGCTGCGCACCAAGGCGCACCTGCGCGACTACTTCGACATCGTGTTGCTGGACCAGAACATGCCCGGCATGACCGGCATGCAGCTGGCGGCGAAAATCAAGGAAGACCCGAGCCTGAACCACGACATTCTGCTGATCATGCTGACCGGCATCAGCAGCGCGCCGAGCAAGGTCATCGCCCGCAACGCCGGGGTCAAGCGCATCCTCGCCAAACCGGTGGCAGGCTACACGCTGAAAACCACCCTGGCGGACGAGCTCAACCAGCGCAACAAGGGCCAGGCCGCCTATCTGCAGACGCCTGCCGTCATCTCCGAAGTCGACGTGCCCAGCGATTTCCGCATTCTGGTCGCCGAAGACAACAGCATCTCCACCAAGGTGATCCGCGGCATGCTGGGCAAGCTCAACCTGCAGCCGGACACCGCCAGCAACGGCGAAGAAGCGCTGCGCGCGATGAAGGCCCAGCGCTACGATCTGGTGCTGATGGACTGCGAGATGCCGATCCTCGACGGCTTCTCGGCGACCCAGCAATTGCGCGCCTGGGAAGTCGGCAACCAACGCACCCGCACCCCCATCGTGGCGCTGACCGCGCACATTCTGACCGAGCACAAGGATCGGGCGCGGCAGTCCGGCATGGACGGGCACATGTCCAAACCGGTGGAGCTGTCGCAACTGCGCGAGCTGGTCGAGCACTGGGTCGAACAGCGGGCGCGCAATCGGCTGGGTGACGAGCCCGAGGATCAGGAACGCTATAAGCAAAACTGAGCCGCCCTCCTGTGCGGCGCCTGATAGACTTGCCCCCGTCCGAGTCTGCCGCCACGAGCTCAAACCATGCTTCATGTGCTGTTCAGCGTTTATCTGAAGATGCTGGTGCTCTATAGCCCGTTCTTCGTCCTGTCCTGCTTCATCAGCCTGAGTCGCGGTTATTCGCGCAAGGAACGCCGTCACCTGGCGTGGAAGGTCGCCTTCGCAACCCTGGTCGCCAGCGTGCTGCTGTACCTGTTCGGGCGGGTGATCTTCAGCGTGTTCGGCATCACCGCCGACGCCTTTCGCATCGGCGCCGGCAGCGTGCTGTTCATCTCGGCGCTGGGCATGGCCCAGGGTAAATCCGGCGTGCAGACCGACAACGTGCAGCAAGACGTGACCATCGTCCCCCTGACCATTCCCATCACCGTCGGCCCCGGCACCATCGGCGCCCTGCTGGTCATGGGCGTCAGCCAGCCCCACTGGGACGACAAGCTGACCGCGATCATGAGCATCGCGTTGGCCAGCCTCACCGTTGGGGTGGTGCTGTACCTGTCCAACAGCATCGAACGCATTCTGGGGGAACAGGGCCTGCAGATCGTCAGCCGCTTGATGGGCTTGTTCGTCTGTGCGTTGGCAGCGCAGATCATCTTCACGGGCATCAAGGGCTACCTGGTCCCTTAGCCCTAAAGCTTGAACTCTTCGATGGCACGATCGGCGTCACCGCTCAGCGAGTTGCGAATCTCCTGGCGGTAACGCCCGTAGGTTGCCCGGTCAAAGCGATAGACGCCGCCACTGATGCGCAAAACCATCTCCCGCCGGGTTTCGCTCCAGAACTCGAAGTCGCGCATGTCAATCGAGCCGGTAAGCCTGATCCCGCAGATCAACATCAACAGCGTGCTGTCGGCATCGTTCATACAGGGCACCATCTGCAGGCGGCCGAGCTCACCGTTGCGCTGCCCCTTGTCGAAGAAGTGATCGGCAAACCGATGAACCCTCATCGAGCGCCACGAAGCCTGCACCAGATCCGCGAGCGCCTGAGCACCTGCCGACGCAACGAGGTCAAAGGTCACTGAATCCAGCTCCGCCGGCCCGAAAACCACTTGAGGCGTGTGCAGAATCGAGCTTTTCAGAACCCAGCCGCGACTCTCCAGTCGCCTGCGATAACGAAAAAACCAGTTGGTGTAATCCCGTCGCTGATCGTGATGCCGGCTCGCGAACCTGTCTGCAGAAAGGAGACTGTCGAAAATGTCTTCGCGATCCGGGCGAGCCACCCCGTCATAGAGCGAGACCAGACTGGAACCGACGATAGCGCCGGTCGCCGGGCTCATGTGACAACTCCCTTGAGCGCAAAACACAGCCCTGAACGCCGCTCATCGAGCGCCTCACTAATGCGCTGTCGGTAGGCGGCGTAGCGCAGGTCGTCGAGCGTACCCAAAAACGCAAACGACTTGAGGTCGCCAATCAACGAGTCCTTTGCCAGGCGCTGAGTGAACGGGTTGGGCCCAACGGTTTCTCGTGTTTCAAACGCCGTACACAGCAATGCCATCTGTTGCGACGGCAGCAGTAACGCAAGCTGCAGGACGACCGAAGACACGTCGCCACGGCGAGAGATCTGAACGCTGTTTTCGACCAGTGCCTTCGACGCTTCAGCGCAAAGCCCCGGCAACAGGGTTGCAAAAACCTGATCCAGCTGCTGTTCCACCACGCTGTCGAGGGACTCTGACAGCGACTCGCGCATCAGATTGGCCAGGACAATGCTTTCGCTGATCGGCTGCTGCTGATTGGCAAAGTCCAGGCGAATCCAGCCGAAGGCGGTCAGGGCCTTGATCAAAATGGCCTGCCAGTCCTGAAAGTGCGTGAATCGGTCGATTTGCTTGCTGGCGGCCAACTGCACATACAGGCCGCAGTCGAGCGCATCGTCTTTAAAACTCTGATTCACGGTGCTGGGCAAAAGCGTCAGCACTGCGCCGTTCAGATACGCTTCTTCGATCTTGTAAGTCATCTTGTCCTCCCTGCCCAAAAGGGCCGCGCAGCGTACGCGGCCCGAACGCCTCAGATCGGAAACTCGAGAAAAGCCGCGTCCGCTGCTTCCAGCAGTGCCTGACGCACGCGCTCACGGCGCTGCGCGTAGAGCGACTGATGGAAGACGAACACATCGGCGCTTCGGTTCAGATCGACGGCCACCGAGTTCCAGTTGAAGAACAGCACGTTGCCTACCGAGATTTCGGTCTTGGCCTCGACGGCACCGACAGCAAGTGCAATGACGCCATCGCGGCTTTCGTTGCACCCGCCGATCAGGAACCGGGCGCCACCGGGCTTGCGGGTCCGGCGATTGAACAGGCTCACGGGTTCGTCCTGCTTGCGCAGAGCCTCGACTGCGTCTCCAGCGATCTGCAGCAGCAACGGACCTGCTGCGCCGCCGGTGGCCGCGGCGGTAATCGAAGATGCGATGAGATCGAGACCGATCTTGTCCATCGTCACAACCTGCTCGCGGCTGGAGTGGCTGACAAAAGCGATGTCCTGGGAGGCCCAGTGCAGAGCGCGGGTCATGACGGCGCGGAAGGTCGAGTACCACTCACCGTTCTGGGTGACCACGTTGTAGCGCTTGTCGGCGGCCAGCGTCGCGTAGGTGACGGTGTCCAGAACATCCTCACGGGCCTGCTGGCTCATGCCTTCGACGAAACCGATCACCGCCTGCCCCACGACTGCCGCGCTGGCAGGTTCGGTTGCGTTTACGCGTGCACCGGGAGAGTCCTGCGCAGGAGGAATCGAGTTGATAGAGGGCACACTGGCTAGATAATTCAAGAATGCTTCGTTGTTCATTGCTAAGTCCTTTTAGTGAAGAGCGTCCGTCATGGACGTCGTTACCCTAACGCAATTGAACCGGTCCTCAACGCCCGCGCAATGTGCAGACGCCAGGTGCTCAGGCAGGTCTGAAAAATGAGGGAAGACGTCGGGGCACTCTGCAGAGCCCGTGGGGTAAGGGGAAGCGCACAGGGGAGCGAAGTGGCTGACAGCGTCAGTCAGCCGAGGGAAAAAGATTTCCGCTGGGCCAGATGTGATTTCCAGTGCGTCCAGGCGTGAAATCTCACACCCAGGACGCGCTTTCCTACGCCGATACAGAAGGTTTCCCAAGATCCCATCCGCGCAAGCGCTTCACTCAGCCCCCAGGTTTGGCGCCGTACCACCTCGGCGTGTACACCCATTGAGTGCCGTTGGCACGAGGGAAGGTGCAGGTCAGCGATGAGCCGACCAGCACCATGGTGCGCATGTCCACCTGCTCCGGCGTGAGTTCGCCCAGCGTGATGACGCGCAATGTCTGCCCCGGACGGCCGATGTCACGGCCCAGCGTAACCGGCGTTTCGGGGCCGCGATGCTGGCGCACGATCTCCAGCGCACGCCCCAGTTGCCAAGGCCGCGAGCGGGAAATCGGGTTGTAAAAGGCAAGCGCCAGGTCGGCCTGACAGGCCAGGTCCAGGCGCTTTTCGATGATCTCCCACGGCTTGAGGTTGTCCGAGAGGGACATCACGCAGAAGTCATGGCCCAGCGGTGCGCCGGCCTGAGCGGCAGTGGCCAGCGAGGCAGAAACCCCTGGCAGGATTTGAAGATCGACCGCATGCCATTGCGGGTCATCGGACTCGTGCAGCGCTTCGAGCACCGCCGCGGCCATGGCGAACACACCCGGATCGCCCGACGACACCACCACCACCGAACGCCCTTGGGCCGCCAGTTCAAAGGCGTGGCGGGCGCGCTGCATTTCTTCGCGGTTGTCGGTGCAATGCAGCACCTGATCCGCCCGAAACGGCCCGGCCATACGCACGTAGGTCTCGTAACCCAGCACATCGTTGGCCCGCGCCAGCTCGGCCTTCACGGCAGGGATCATGAACTCGGCTGCGCCCGGGCCCAGCCCGATGACCGCGAGCCTCCCGCGTCCGCAACCGATGTGTTCGATGTCCAGCGGCTGCGGCGCGACCGCAATGGCGATACCTTCAACCGGGGTGATCGGGGGCAGCAATTGTGGCAAGACCTGCTGCGCCATCTCGCCTGGCGTTGCAGGCGAGGTAAAGCGCAGGGCAACGCCCAGCGTTTCGGCCGTTGCGCGCAGCGCCGGGTTGGCCATGTCGCTTTCGCTGGCCAGGAGACACGCCAGGGACTGCAGCGCGATACGTGAATCGTGCAGCGTCGCTTTGACCGTGTCAGCCAGGTGCTCGACGCCCGCGTCCACCGCCACCAGCACGTTGCGCGGGTAGATCAGCAGCTCGTTGGCCGACGGCTCGCGCTCGGCATAACCGACGTGGATCGCCAGTTGCGCGTGGTCGTCTTCAGGCAGCTGCGCCTGAGCCAGCCAGGGCGCCGCGCCTTCGATGCGCACGCTTTCGCCCGACAGCAGATCGGACACGAAGCGCTTGCCCAGCTCCAGATCGCCCAGCGCATAGCCAGCCGGCGGATTGAGCAGGCAGGTGCCGAAACGCAGCTCGCCACTCGTGGTAACAGCGGCCGAAGTGTTGAGGCCGGCGGCGATTTCGCGGGCCATGACATTGACCCCGCCAAGCCCGCCCAGCAACGGAACCACCGCACTGCCATCTTCAGCGACAGCGAGCACCGGCGGCTCGGCGCCCTTCTCCAGCAACACTGGCGCCAGGGTGCGAATGACGATGCCCGCTGCGCACAGGGCGATGATTGGCGTGTCCTGTTGATACAGCTGGCGCAGGGTTGCGCCGAAATCGGAGTAGCTGCGATCGACCCCTTCAACGCGCTCGGCCAGCCCGTAAACCAAAGCGTCCGGGTACAACTGTTGAATGCGTCGCGCGGTGTTCAGCGCGCCCTTGCCAAGCATGACGATGGCAGGGGCTTTTTGATTGGAGGCGCCCATCAGCCTTGCCACCTTTCGCCGGGGACGATGATCAGCGAGAAGTACGGCGACGACATCGGGTCAACCTCGGCCAGCGGCACGATCTTCTGATTGCTCATGGTCGCGCGCTCGACGTACAGCGCACGCTCGGCAAGACCGGTCTCGACCAGCACCTGACGCACCTTTGGCAGGTTGCGGCCCAGCTTCATGATGACCGCCGCATCGGCGTCCACCAGTTTGCGCTTGAGTTCGTCCGCCGAGAGCACGCCGGACAATACCGACAGGCTCTGATTGCGATACACCAACGGCGCGCCCAACACGGAAGCGCCGCCCAGCATCGAGCAGACCCCCGGAATCACCTGTGCCTCGTAGCGCTCGGCCAGACGATCATGCAGGTACATATAAGAGCCGTAGAAGAACGGGTCGCCCTCGCAGATGACCGCAACGTCGCGACCGGCATCCAGATGCGCGGCGACATTGAGGCTTGCGGTGTCGTAGAAATCGCTGATGATCTGCTCGTAGGACATCGGCTCGGGCAGCACTTCGGTCGTCACCGGGTACACCAGCGGCATCAGGGTTTGCGCGGCTTGAAGGTGCGCCTCGATGATGCCGAAAGCGTTGCCCTTCTTGCCCTTGGCGACAAAATAGGCCACCACCGGCGACTCACGCAGCAAACGCAGGGCCTTGACGGTGATCAGTTCAGGATCACCAGGGCCCACGCCCAGACCAATCAGCCGACCGCGAGCCTGCATCATTCGACCTCCGTGGCGAGGGCGTTAACCGCAGCGGCGGCCATGGCGCTGCCGCCACGACGTCCCTGCATGATCACGTACGGCACGCCACGGCTGTCAGCGGCGAGCATGTCCTTGGACTCTGCCGCGCCGACGAAGCCGACCGGGAAGCCCAGAATCAGCGCGGGCTTCGGTGCTCCGGCGTCGATCATTTCCAAGAGGTAGAACAGCGCGGTCGGCGCGTTGCCGATGACCACCACTGCACCTTCCAGATGCGGACGCCACAGCTCCAGCGCGGCAGCGGAGCGGGTGTTGCCCAGCTCGCGGGCGAGTTCCGGCACACCTTCGTTTTTCAGGGTGCAGATCACCTGATTATTGGCCGGCAGGCGCGCGCGGGTCACGCCTTCGGCGACCATGTGCGCGTCACACAGAATCGGCGCACCGGCCGCCAGCGCCTGACGTCCGGCAGTGCCTGCACCCGGCGAGAAGCGCAGCCCTTCGACCGCATCGACCATACCGCAGGCATGAATCACCCGCACGGCGAGTTTTTCAAGGTCGGCCGGGATGGTGTCGAGCCGTGCTTCGGCGCGAATGATCGCGAAGGAGTTGCGATAAATCTCCTGGCCGTCGCGGATGTAATCAATCATCGGTGCTGCTCCGTGAGTCGGCGGTCAACAACGCACCGACTGCTTCAATAGTGAGGTCACGCCCACGCAACTCGCCGAAACCCGGCTGATCTGCGTGGCGAAAATAGAGGTCGTAATGGCCGGCGGAAATCGCCAGCAAGGTGATCGGCGCAGCGTGCGCCGCCGCGCAGGACCGGATGCAGCCCGACAGGTGAACCGCCCGGGTGATGCCCTGTTGTTGCAGGCACGCCGCCAACTGCAGCGCGTCGGCCTTGGTGTCGGCCAGGCCTTTGCCACAGGCGGCGGAACCGGTGCAGGCGATCATCTGCGACAGGGCCTGATCGGCGTCGCACAACAGCCCCGCGGCTCGCAAACCGGCGGCAGCCGTTGAGGCCTGTTCATCACGCACATTGCGCAGCATCAGGCTCTGCCATGGGGTCATCACCAGCGAACCGTCACCCAGCTCATCGGCCAGCTTCGCCGCGCTGCGCAACATGGACGGACTCAACCGCCCCAAAGGCACGACGCCGCCCACCGATGTGAAGTTGGGCTGACGCTGTGGATAAACCCCGATGTGGGCATTGGCCGCGATCGGCGCACGGCGCCATGTGGTTATTTTTTGATCAACGCGCAAACCCTGCGACAAGCGAGCATCGAGCCATTCGAGGAACTGGGCAACCGCCACCTCCTGCAACAGGTGACGCATCCGGGTTTGCTCAGGGCGAGCGTGTTCGAGGAACAGCTCCAGGACAGCCACCACCAGCTCATGCCCCGCGTTCAGCGAGACCGCCGCGAGAGGCGAATCACTCGCCGGACAACCCGCCAGCCCGAAGCCCAACAGCGTTTCGCCATCAACTTCCAGCGCCGACAACCACAGGTCATGGGGGTGTTCGAGCATCGCCAGGCCCTCGCCTGCGTCCAGCGACAGGGCGAACTTGGGCGACAGCTCGTGGAATCGCGGGTGGGTTTCCAGCGAATGCAAAATCTGCCCGGCCAGCGGGCGAGCGTCGAACAGCTGTTGCGGATCGAGGCCTGCGGTGGGGCTGATCATCAGGTTGCGCACATCGTCGCTGGCAGGATTCTTCGGCCCCAGCCCCGCGTCCAGCAAGGTCGCGATCAAGGCGTCATGATCGGCGCCTATGCCTCGAATCTGCAGGTTGCCGCGATTGGTCGCCTCAATCACGCCCCCGGCAAAACGCTCGGTGGCATCGGCCACGGCCAGCGCCTGCCCAGCCGAAATCACCCCGCCCGCCAGCTTGATCCGGCAGATGCCGCCGTCCAGCGCCGGGACGACACGCAACAACCCCGGACAGGCCGAGGGGCGTATGGGCGCAGCGGGAATGCGAGCGGACAGCGGCTCGGTCAAAGGGTCACCTGACGTGATCGGATGGGGATGGGCAGATGCCGGGATCTGCGAGGGCCGTATTATGCCTGCTTTGGCGGCCGGCATGAAAAGGCGGTCTGTCGGATGGGGAATGAACGCTACCCGAATGTTGTTAGGGGGTCGTCGCCTACGAACACAATGAGAGCTACCAAAGCCTTCCTGCGAGGGCCAGCGCTGCCAGCATTGTGACGAGGCCTATGCCTCCGATCCTCGACGGAATGGTTATCCAACGTCGATGATTTACAGAAAGATTGCGCACTTGTTCGAGATCAATCAGGCCGTGCTTGTGCAAAAGACCGGGAGACGTCAGTACCAGGCTGATCATCGAGTAGCGATACATCTTCCCCGGATGGCTGTAAGGCCCCCAAAATCTCTTGGCATCTGTAACGATTTTGCAGTTGTACAACTGTTGTTCAATCTGAGGGAGGACACGGTATGCGGCGTAGAGCGCAAGGCAATGTCCAATGAGCAAAAAACCGGCTGAGACAAGAGCAACACACAACAAGAAAACATCACTCACCGTCAATGACCTCATACAACATCGTGCTTAACGCCTCTCCAACGCCCGAACCACCCTTACCAGCCCCCCAGCCACCCAGCGCGCCTCCCGCGATACCGCAGGCGACAACACTCGCGCCACGAGACGGCCCCGCCATCCTCAGACACAGTTGGGCTGCAGCTGGGCCCGCGACAGCTCCACCTTTCCACGCCACCGGAATCCCCACCATCATCTTCCCCGCTTCCACAAACTTGGCCTTCGTGCATTGCTGTTCCCGCCCAGTCGAACAGGCCTCCTTGATCTCCAATCCACCGGCGCCAAGGTCCAGCATCACGCCTACGATCGTTCCCGAGCTCAAATGGCGCGCCACGTTGCCCATGCGTTTTATGTTCTTCGCATAGTTGGCGATCTCGCCCCTGTGCAGGTATCGCTTGCTGGAGATCCCCAGCATTTTTTTGATCGACGAGTTGTTCTTGAGCCCTGTTCCCCAGCGACCGATTCCGCGTAACTGACCGTCCAGCACCCTGAATAAACTTTGACGCCTGGCGACGAACTGGTCCTTGGTCAAAGCACCGGAACGCCACTTCTGATAGGTCGTGTTGACGTCTTTCAAGGTGTCCTGCACCTGATTAAGGTGGCCACTCCAAGCCGATGTCGTGCTGCCGATGCCAATCGAGCCGTAGGTCATGATGTCCTGCAAGAGATCATAGTTTTGGATCTGCACATGAGCGCTGCCTTCGTCGATGGCGAACAGGGTCCGGCTGACATCCCGTGCATAGGACATCAACATCTGCTCCTCCAGCGTGCACATGCTCGTCGAGTCGTCCCCGACGATGATCAGTTGCCCAGGCATGACTGCCAGATCTCTGGTGAGGTGTGCATTGACGTGATCGAACTTGGCGCGCGCCTGCCCGCCTACCCACAAACTGTCGCGGTACCAGGACAAGCTTTGCTTGCCGGCATTGATGAATGCATAGGGCTGCGACACGTACTCATCGTCCTGATCGTCTTTGTGAAAGGCGGACGATAGGGAAACGTTTTGGGCGCTGTCAGCAGACAACACAGAGCAATCGTCACGATTACAAGGTTTTCAGAAAGGCCCTACAAACCTTGGAACGACAGTCGTACACACAGCGACGATTGGCTTCGAACGCCCACGTGGAGGCACACATGCCTACGGCGGCGATTTGAAGGCCGTCACCGCCGGCAAGCCGGGCTGTTACAGGGGGTATCTCGGCGCGGACGACGAGGCCCGGCAGTCGCGGTATCATGCCGACCTTATCCACAGGCCGCACAAACCGGCCTGTCGCAAGCATTGGGTCTGAGGGCAATACATGTCGCCGTGGCTGACAGTAGTGGGAATCGGTGAGGACGGCTACAAGGGGCTGGGTCGCAATGCGCGGCACGCGCTGTTGCAGGCGCGTCAGGTGTTCGGCAGTTCGCGCCAGCTCGATCTGTTGCCGCTGTGCATTCAGGCCGAGCGGCGTCAGTGGCCGAGCCCGTTTTCTCTGCAGTCAGTCCTTGAACAGCGTGGCGAGCCCGTTTGCGTGATCGCCAGTGGCGACCCGATGCTGTTTGGCGTGGGCGTGAGCCTGTCGCGTCAGGTGCCCATCGAGCAGATGCGCGTGATTCCCGCACCCTCGTCTTATTCACTGGCGGCAGCGCGCCTGGGCTGGGCGTTGCAGGACGTGGTGACGCTGTCGGTGGTCGCCCGCCCCTTGGCCGCGCTGAATGCCCAGTTGCATCACGGCCTGCGCCTGCTGGTGCTGAGCAACGATGGCACAAGCCCTGCGGCGATTGCAGCACTGCTGCGCGAGCGCGGGTTTGGGCCAAGCCCTATGACCGTGCTCGAACACCTGGGCGGCCCATCGGAGCGGCGCGTCGATGGCATTGCGGCTGAATGGTCGAACCCGGACATCGCCGCGCTGAATCTGGTCGCCATCGACTGCCGTGCCGAGCCGAACACCCTTCGCCTGTCGCCCCTTGGCGGCCTGCCGGACGATGCGTTCCGCCACGACGGCCAGCTGACCAAACGCGATGTGCGTGCGATCACGCTGGCCCGTCTGGCGCCGGTGCCTGGCGAGCTGTTGTGGGACGTCGGCGCGGGCTGCGGCTCCATCGGCATCGAGTGGATGCGCGCCCACCCGACGTGTCGTGCGGTGGCGGTGGAGGCCAATGAAGAGCGCCAGCAGATGATCGAATTCAATCGCGATGCGCTGGGCGTACCGGGCCTGCAACTGGTCCGTGGCCGCGCGCCCGATGCCCTTGAAGGGCTGGAACAACCCGACGCGATTTTCATCGGTGGCGGCGTCACTCGCACCGGCGTGCTGGACAGTTGCTGGCAGCAGTTGCGCCCGGGCGGCAGGCTGATAGCCAACGCCGTCACCCTGCAAAGCGAGGCGATGCTGGTCAACTGGCGCGAGCAACACGGCGGCGAGCTGACGCGTATTCACCTGGCGCACTCCAAGCCGCTGGGCAAATTCGACACTTGGCGTCAGGCGCTGCCCATCACCCTGCTCGAAGCGATCAAGCCCTGATGCGCGAGGAAACCGCCGAGCAACCCGCGCCCCTGCGCAGCGGCCTGACCACGGGCAGTTGCGCCACGGCCACCTCGCTGGCGGCGGCGCGTTTGCTGCTGGCCGGTGAGGTGAACGACGCCATCGAGATCACCCTGCCCAAAGGCAAGCAGGTGCAGATGCGCCTGGAGTTCTGCCGCCTGCTTGAAGGCGGCGCCGAAGCGGGGACCATCAAGGATGCCGGCGATGACCCGGACGTTACCCACGGTGCGCTGTTGTACTCACAAGTGCGGCTGATTTCCGAGCCCGGCGTGCGATTCGTCGCAGGACCAGGCGTCGGGACAGTGACCCGTCCTGGCTTGGTGCTGGGCGTTGGCGAACCGGCCATCAACCCGGTGCCACGGCGCATGATGACCGAACACCTGACACGACTGGCCGCAGAGGTCAGCTATGCAGGCGGGTTCGAAGTCACCGTTTGCGTCGACAACGGCAGCGAACTGGCGCTCAAGACCATGAACCCGCGCCTGGGCATTCTCGGCGGCCTGTCGATTCTCGGCACCAGCGGCATCGTCCGGCCGTTCTCCTGCGCGGCGTACATCGCCTCGATTCATCAGGGCATCGACGTGGCCAAGACCAACGGTTACTCACACATCGCCGCCTGCACCGGCAACGCCAGCGAAGACACCATGCGCCGTGTCTACGACCTGCCCGACATCGCACTCATCGAGATGGGTGACTTCGTCGGCGCCGTGCTCAAACATCTGCGCAAGGTGCCTGTGAGCAAACTCAGCCTGTGCGGCGGTTTCGGCAAGATCAGCAAACTCGCCGCCGGGCACATGGACCTGCACAGCCGCCACTCGAGCATCAATCTGGAGCAACTGGCGCAATGGGCCGCGGATGTCGGCGCCGATGCCGAGCTGCAGCAGAAGATTCGCGAGGCCAATACCAGCCAACAGGCGCTGGCCATGGCGGCGGCAGTCGGCGTGGCGCTGGGCGATGCAGTCTGCCAGCACGCGCTGGATTTCGCCCGCAGCGTGGTGCCCGCGCAGGTGCAAGTTGAAGTCTTCGCCATCGATCGCCAGGGCGGGATCGTTGGCCACGCCGGAGCGTTTGCATGAAGCGCATCTTGCTGCTGGGCGGCGTGACCGAAGCCCTGGCCATCGCCCGAACCCTTGGCCCCGAGCACATCTACAGTCTGGCGGGTGTGGGGCGGGTGCCAAGCGATCTGCGTTGTCAGGTGCGTGTCGGGGGCTACGGCGGCGCTGAAGGACTGGCGCAATTCGTACGCACTGAAGGGATTGATCTGATCCTCGACGCGACTCACCCCTACGCCGCGCAGATCAGCCAGAACGCCGCCACGGCCGCAAAACTCACAGGCATCCCCTGCTGGGCCTTGCGTCGCCCGGCGTGGCAGGCAGGCCCCGAAGACGATTGGCGCGAAGTCGCAAACTGGGCCGAACTGATCACCGCCCTCGCCCCGTTCAAGCGCCCACTGTTCACCCTGGGCCGCGAGCCGCTTGCGCACCTGCACGAAATCCCCGAACACCAGTTCTGGACCCTGCGCGCCCTCGACCGCTACCCCGGCAACCCACGCTGCGAAGTCATCGGCGCGCGCGGGCCGTTTCAGATTGAGGATGAGCGGGCGTTGTTCGAGCGACGCCATATTGATGTGTTGATCAGCAAGAACAGCGGCAGCAGCGCGACCGAACCCAAGCTGGATGTGGCGCGGGAGCGTGGGGTGCCGGTGCTGGTGTTGAAGCGACCGGTGTTGGTGGGGGTGGATCAGGAGTTTACAAACGCAGGCTCAGTCCTGCAGGAACTGACGCTTTTCGCACGAACCTGACCCGCCGCGACATAACGCCGCACCCACACTTTTTACATCTCACGGCCATTCAGGCTAAATGGCCGACATGAAAGAACAACAACGCACATTCATCAGCCTTAAACGGCGCCGGGCCTTTGCCTGGGTGGCGCTGTTCGGGTTGTTGTTTGCGATGTTGGCCATGCCCATGACCCCGACCATGCCGCGCACGCAAGGCGAGCAGCTGGTGTGGGGCAGTTTCTGCACGAGCAGTGGCACGCGTCTGGTGGCGACGTTAATTACGCCTGCCGAGCAGGGCGGCGCGCCGGAGCGCAATGATCATGTGCTGATGCAGCACTGCCCGTGCTGTTCCGGTGCTCTTTCAATGGTGGCAGTGCCGTCTGGCAATCAGCTGGGTTTCCTGGTGTTCGTTCAGCAGGTTCATCTGCCGGCCGCCGTGCTGGTGTTCCACGCCCCGCCGCGCATTCTGTGGCCCAACCTCAATCCCCGAGCCTCACCTCGAGTCTGATCGTTCGCTCACGCTGTACGCCGCGTATCTGAATGGATTGGAGACTCTTGTCGATGTTGAAAAAACTTTTGTTGCTGGCAGCACTGCTGTCACCTGCCTGCTATGTTGCAGCTCATGAGTATGCAAAAGGCCATCTCGCAATCGCCCACCCGTGGTCGATGGAGCTGCCGCCGAATGCGCCGACGGTTGCGGCGTATTTCGTGATCAGCAATGCGGGCCCCGATGCCGATCGTCTGATCGGCGTCGACAGCCCCATCGCCGGCGCCGCTCAACTGCACGAGCACGTGAACAAAGACGGCCTGATGAAGATGCAGCAAGTGCCGACGGTGGACATTCCGGCGGGCGGCGCGGTGACTTTCGCGCCCATGGCGTACCACGTCATGCTGCTGAACCTGAAAGATCGCTCGACGCTGACAGACGGCCAGACCTTCCCGTTGACCCTTCACTTCGAGAAAACCGGGGACGTGACGGTTCAGGTCATGGTGCAGAAACAGGCACCTGACGCCGTGCCCGTACACGCCCATTGACTGGCCCTGACCGTCGAAGCTGAAACCCATTGAGCCGCATGTCCGCGATCCGCAGCAGCGCCGCCCCAGTACCCCGCAAGACGTCGGGTGCGTGGCTGAGCCTGTTCGCCATGCTGATGATTTTCATCGGCCCGCTGATTTCGCAGTCGATGCCGATGGAGCATCACGCCGGCATGCCGATGTCCGCGTCGATGCCGGCCGACATGGACATGTCGGCGGACGATCACAGCGGGCATCACGCTGCAGCAGACGATGGGGCGGGCGTCGATCATGTCATCTGGGCCAAGTGCGGCTATTGCACCCTGCTGTTCAGTTGCCCGGCGCTGACGCAAACCCTGGCCGTCGCAGCGCCCGTTCCGCCCAAACCCGCTGACTTCTACAACGCGGCCCCGCAACAGGGCCACGCTCAACGCAACGTTTTCCCTAACGCCCGCAGTCGCGCGCCGCCCTTCGCTCCCGTCGTCTGAATCCCCAAAAAATGATCCGTATCCGTTGACGGCGAACTGGCCGTTGACGCGCTGCGCCGTGTTTTTCCCTGACGGGAGCGTTGCACCATGTCCAAACCAAACGTGTCGTTCTACAACCTGGCGTGGCGCTGGCATTTCTATGCCGGCCTGTTCGTTGCGCCCTTCATGATCCTGCTGTCGCTGACCGGGATCGTGTATCTGTTCAAGCCGCAACTCGATTCATTCATGTACCACGACCTGCTGACGGTCAAACCGGCTCATCACCTGCTCAGCGCCGATGAACAGCAACAGCGCGTGCTTGAGGCTTACCCCAAGGTGCCGGTCAGCAAATACCTGCCGCCGGTGAACGCTGAAAGCAGCGCGCAGTTCGTGGTCAAGCAGCAAGGCCGTGAGGTGAACCTGTTCATCGACCCCTACAGCGGCAAAATTCTCGGCACCCAGGACGCCAAGAACAACCTGCAAGCCATGGCCCGCGAGCTGCACGGCGAGCTGATGATCGGCACCGTCGGTGACCGCTTGGTGGAGTTGGCCGCGGGCTGGGGCATCGTGTTGGTAGTTTCAGGGCTGTATCTGTGGTGGCCGCGTGGGCGTTCTTCGGCAGGCGTGCTTTGGCCACGAATCAGCGCCAAAGGCCGTGTGCTGTGGCGCGACCTGCATGCCGTGACCGGTTTCTGGGGTTCGGTGGCGCTGCTGTTCATGCTGCTTAGCGGCATGACCTGGACCGGCCTGTGGGGCAAGATGTACGCCGATGTGTGGAACACCTTTCCGGCGGCGATGTGGAATGACGTGCCCAAGTCCGACAAACAGGCAAGCGAGCTGAACACTGCCGCCGTACAGACCGTGCCATGGGCGATGGAAAACACACCGATGCCGGTGTCGACGGGCGATCACGCCGAGCACATGAACCACGGCGCCATGTCCAGCGCACCGGCTGCGCCCACCGTTACCCTGCAACAAGTGGTCGATATCGCCAAAGCGCGCACGATCGAGCCCGGCTACAGCATCAGTGCGCCGAAAACCGCCGACGGCGTGTTCACGGTGTCGGTGTTCGCCGACGACCCGCACAACGACGCCACGCTGCATATCGATCAGTACAGCGGCAAGGTGCTGGCGGACGTGCGCTATGCCGATTACAGCGCGGTGTCCAAGGCCACGGAGCTGGGCGTGATGCTGCACGAAGGCAAGATGTTCGGCTGGCTGAATCAGCTGATCATCCTGTTCATCTGCCTGATGGTGCTGCTCAGTTCGGTCAGCGGCATCGTCATCTGGTGGAAGCGCCGCCCGCAAAATGGCTGGGGGGTTCCGCCACTTCGTCATGATTTGCCACGCTGGAAAGTCGCAACCGTGGTGATGATTGCGCTGGGCATCGCCTTTCCGCTCGTCGGGATTTCGATGATGGCAGTATGGTTACTCGATCGGATAGCCCTTTCGCGCTTTGCCAAATCGGCGGCAACAGCTTAGATTGCGTCCTGCGGGGCCTGAGACCTTTTGAGTGGTTTAGTGATGAATTCCTCCTCATTTCCGGTCTCAGGTCCCGTTCTCGTTTTTGCGCCCTGTCGCGCCCTGTAAAAACCTGTCGACTCCGACAACTTCCTCGCACCACATCAGCGCACCTTGCGCACCACCATCCCGACCTCAGCCCATATTGGTGCACCCCCTCGACACCGGGCGACGCATTCATTCGATTTTGCGACGTTTCAGGCGTTGGCCCAGCCTTTGCTAAAGCCTGATCAGCCTCAACCTCTGCACCGCCAACTGCAGTCATTTCAAAAAAATCAAAGAATGGAGCTAGCCAATGAAGCGTCGTAGTTTGCTAAAAGCGTTCACCTTGTCCGCATCGATCGCCGCTATGGGTATGACCTGGACCGTCCAGGCCGCCGAGACCATCAAGGTCGGCATTCTGCATTCTTTGTCCGGCACCATGGCCATCTCCGAGACCTCGCTCAAGGACATGGCGTTGATGACCATTGACGAAATCAACGCCAAGGGCGGCGTCAATGGCAAGAAGCTGGAGGCGGTAGTGGTGGACCCGGCGTCCAACTGGCCGCTGTTCGCTGAAAAGGCTCGCCAGTTGATCACCCAGGACAAGGTCTCCGTGGTGTTCGGTTGCTGGACGTCGGTGTCGCGTAAATCGGTATTGCCGGTCTTCGAAGAGCTGAACGGCCTGCTGTTCTATCCGGTGCAGTACGAAGGGGAAGAGATGTCGCCGAACGTGTTCTACACCGGCGCAGCGCCTAACCAGCAGGCGATTCCTGCGGTCGAGTACCTGATGAGCGAAGACGGCGGCGCGGCCAAGCGTTTCTTCCTGCTGGGCACCGACTACGTTTACCCACGCACCACCAACAAGATTCTGCGCTCGTTCCTGCACTCCAAAGGCGTGAAAGACAGCGATATCGAAGAGGTCTACACCCCGTTCGGCCACAGCGATTACCAGACCATCGTGGCCAACATCAAGAAGTTCTCCGCTGGCGGCAAGACGGCTGTGATCTCCACCGTAAACGGCGACTCCAACGTGCCGTTCTACAAGGAACTGGGCAACCAGGGCCTGAAGGCCACCGACGTGCCGGTCGTTGCATTCTCGGTGGGCGAAGAAGAACTGCGTGGCGTCGACACCAAACCACTGGTGGGCAACCTGGCCGCCTGGAACTACTTCGAGTCGGTGAAGAACCCAGTCAACACCAAGTTTGTTGCCGACTGGAAAGCCTACGCCAAGGCCCACAACCTGCCGAACGCCGACAAGGCCGTGACCAACGACCCGATGGAAGCCACCTACGTGGGCATCCACATGTGGGCGCAGGCGGTCGAGAAGGCCAAGTCCACCGATGTGGATAAAGTCCGCGAAGCCATGGCCGGCCAGACCTTCGCCGCGCCATCGGGCTTCACCCTGACCATGGACAAGACCAACCACCACCTGCACAAGCCGGTGATGATCGGCGAGATCAAGGCCGACGGTCAGTTCAACGTGGTCTGGAAAACCAAGGAGCCGATCCGCGCCCAGCCTTGGAGCCCGTTCATTCCGGGCAACGACAAGAAGCCTGACTATGCGGTGAAGAGTAACTAAGCCGCGTTAAAGGTCGCTCTTGCGTATGACGCATGAGCGACCCGGCGCGTCGCCTGAACACCCTTCGCGAATGAATTCGCTCCCACAGGGAAATGCGATCTTCTGTGGGAGCGAATTCATTCGCGAAATGCCTCAACGCGGTTTCTCTGCTGTACGCCGACACCAAGGCCAAACGATATGCCCAGATTTCTCTACCGCTTCATCCTCGCCCTGAGCCTGTTGCTGCCCTTCGCAGCCCATGCCAGCGATGCCGGCGACTTTGTCGCGGCCGAATCCTCCCAACGCGCTGAACTGCTGGAAGCCTGGGCCGCCAAGCCCGACCCTGCGCGCGTTGAACTGCTGGTTGCCTTGCAGGAAGGCCGCGTGGCCGCCGACAGCAGCAACCGCGCGTTCATCCAGAACAGCGACGACAGCTTTACCCCCGTCGACCCGAATGCCGCCGCCTCAGCCGACGCCCCCAGTCCGGACGAGCCCCAGGCCATCAGCCTGAACAACCGCCTGCGCGGTCTGGTGGAAACGGCACTGGCCAGTCATCAATTGCTCGCCGCCGACGCCAAGCTGCGTCTGGCCGCTGCGTTGACCCTGCAGAAAAGCGCCCGCCCTGCCCAACTTCAATTGCTGATGCAGCATGTCGCTGCTGAAAAAGACGACGCCGTGCATTCGGCCCTGAGCCTGGCGCTGGCCAATCTGCAACTGGTCGATACCAGCCCGACCGTGCGCCTCGCTGCTGTGCGTTTGCTCGGTGAAACCGGCGACCCGCTGGCTCGCACCCGCCTTGAAAACCTGCTCGAACCCAGCGTCGAAACCGACCCCACCGTGCGCCTTGCGGCTGAGACCAGCCTGGCGCAAGTCAAGCGCAAGCTGATGATCGGCGAAGTGATCGGCCAGGTGTTCAGCGGTATTTCCTTGGGCTCGATCCTGCTGCTCGCCGCACTCGGGCTGGCGATCACCTTTGGTCTGTTGGGCGTGATCAACATGGCCCACGGCGAGATGCTGATGCTCGGCGCCTACGCGACATACGTCGTTCAGATCATGTTTCAACGCTACGCACCCGGCGCGATCGAGTTCTATCCGCTGGTGGCGCTGCCGGTGGCGTTCTTCGTCACGGCCTGCATCGGCATGGCGCTGGAGCGCACGGTGATTCGTCACCTGTACGGTCGCCCGCTGGAAACCCTGCTCGCCACCTGGGGCATCAGCCTGATGCTGATCCAGTTGATTCGCGTGGTGTTCGGCGCGCAGAACGTCGAAGTGGCCAACCCTGAATGGCTGTCCGGTGGCATTCAAGTGCTGCCGAACCTGGTGCTGCCGTACAACCGGATCATCATCATTGGCTTCGCGCTGTTCGTGGTGGTGCTGACCTGGCTGCTGCTGAACAAGACCCGTCTGGGCCTAAACGTGCGCGCCGTGACCCAGAACCGCAACATGGCCGCCTGCTGCGGCGTGCCCACCGGGCGCATCGACATGATGGCCTTCGGGCTCGGTTCCGGCATCGCAGGCCTTGGCGGCGTGGCGCTGAGCCAGATCGGCAACGTCGGCCCTGACCTGGGCCAGAGCTACATCATCGACTCGTTCCTGGTGGTGGTGCTCGGCGGTGTCGGGCAACTGGCCGGCAGCGTGACGGCGGCCTTTGGCCTTGGCATCGCCAACAAGATTCTCGAACCGCAAATCGGCGCAGTGCTGGGCAAGATCCTGATCCTGGCGCTGATCATTCTGTTTATCCAGAAACGTCCGCAAGGGCTGTTCGCGCTCAAAGGACGGGTGATCGACTGATGAACCAGCCATTGATGGTTACCGCCGCGCAACGCGCTGGCACCAAAGTCACGCTCGCAGTCGGCGTGGTCATCCTCGCCCTGCTGATCGCCTTGCCGCTGCTCTCGCTCTTGCCCGAAAGCAACAGCCTGCAAGTGTCGGCCTACACCCTGACGCTGGTGGGCAAGATTCTCTGTTACGCCATCGTCGCGCTGGCGCTGGATCTGGTCTGGGGTTACGCGGGCCTGCTGTCCCTGGGCCATGGCCTGTTCTTCGCCCTGGGCGGTTACGCGATGGGCATGTACCTGATGCGCGAAGCCTCGGGCGACAGCCTGCCGGCGTTCATGACCTTCCTGTCGTGGACCGAGCTGCCGTGGTACTGGGTCGGCACGCAGCACTTCCTCTGGGCCATGTGCCTGGTGGTGTTGGCGCCGGGATTACTGGCGCTGGTGTTCGGCTTCTTCGCCTTCCGCTCGCGGATCAAGGGCGTGTATTTCTCGATCATGACCCAAGCGCTGACCTTCGCCGGCATGCTGCTGTTCTTTCGTAACGAAACCGGCTTTGGCGGCAACAACGGCTTCACCAACTTCCGCAGCATTCTGGGCTTCAGCATCACCTCCCAAGGTACGCGCGCGGTGCTGTTTCTGCTCACCGTGGCCTTGCTGGTCGGCAGCCTGTTCGTCGGCTGGCGTCTGGCCCGCAGCAAGTTTGGCCGGGTGCTGACCGCTGTGCGTGACGCGGAAAACCGCCTGATGTTCTGCGGCTACGACCCGCGCGGTTTCAAGCTGTTCGTCTGGGTGCTGAGCGCTGTGTTGTGTGGCCTGGCGGGGGCGCTGTATGTGCCGCAAGTGGGCATCATCAACCCCAGCGAAATGTCGCCGACCAATTCCATCGAAGCCGCCGTGTGGGTCGCCTTGGGCGGTCGCGGCACGCTGATCGGCCCACTGCTGGGGGCCGGTCTGGTCAACGGCATGAAGAGCTGGTTCACCGTGGCCTTCCCGGAATACTGGCTGTTCTTCCTCGGCGCGCTGTTCATTGTGGTGACGCTGTACCTGCCCAAAGGCGTGATTGGCCTGATCAAAAAAAGGGGCGAACAATGAAAAGCACACCCACTCCCGCATTCGACCCGGTGCTGGACCCGAACAGCGACGCTGGCACCAGCCGCGATGCCATCGGCCTGGGGCAAGTGGCAGGCAAAGGCCTGAACACCCTGCACGGCACGATCCTGACCCTGGAAAGCATCAGCGTCAGCTTCGACGGCTTCAAGGCGCTGAACGATTTGAACCTGTACATCGGCGTGGGCGAGCTGCGCTGCATCATCGGCCCCAACGGCGCGGGCAAGACCACGCTGATGGACGTCATCACCGGCAAGACCCGCCCCAGCCATGGCACCGCCTGGTTCGGCGAAACGCTGGATCTGACCAAGATGAGCGAAGTGCAGATCGCCCAGGCCGGGATCGGTCGCAAGTTCCAGAAGCCCACGGTATTCGAGGCGCTGAGCGTGTTCGAGAACCTGGAGCTGGCGCAGAAGGCCGACAAATCGGTGTGGGCCAGCCTGCGGGCCAGACTCAATGGCGAACAGCGCGACCGCATCGACGAGGTGCTGGAGACCATTCGCCTGACTTCATCGATGGCGCGCCCTGCGGGGCTGTTGTCCCACGGGCAGAAGCAGTTCCTGGAGATCGGCATGTTGCTGGTTCAGGACCCGCAACTGCTGCTGCTCGATGAGCCGGTGGCGGGCATGACCGACGCCGAAACCGAGTTCACCGCCGAACTGTTCAAGACGCTGGCGGGCAAGCATTCGCTGATGGTCGTTGAGCACGACATGGGCTTCGTCGGCACCATCGCCGACCACGTCACCGTGCTGCACCAGGGCAGTGTTCTGGCGGAGGGCTCGCTGGAAGAGGTGCAGGCGGATGAGCGGGTGATTGAGGTCTATCTCGGCCGTTGAGGGCAGCGGCAAGCCTCTAGCTGCAAGCGACAAGCTAGAGCCAGGCGCATGACCCGCTATTTCTTGCAGCTTGAAGCGTGGCGCTTGAAGCTGATGAATCGAGGAAATTGAATTGTTAACCGTTAATCAGCTTCATCAGTTCTACGGCGGCAGCCACATCCTGCGCGGCCTGTCTTTTGATGTGAAGATCGGCGAAGTCACCTGCCTGCTGGGCCGTAACGGCGTGGGCAAGACCACGTTGCTGAAAGTGCTGATGGGCCTGTTGCCCGCCAAAGAAGGCGTGGTGCAGTGGGAAGGCAAGCCGATCACCGGTTTCAAGCCGCATCAGCGCGTGCACGCGGGCATCGCTTACGTGCCCCAGGGGCGTGAAATTTTCGGGCGTCTGACGGTGGAAGAAAACCTGCTGATGGGCCTGTCGCGTTTCCCCGGCTCCGAAGCCAGGGAAGTGCCGGCCTTCATCTACGAGCTGTTCCCGGTGCTGCTGCAGATGAAGCATCGTCGCGGCGGCGATTTGTCCGGTGGTCAGCAACAGCAACTGGCAATCGGTCGCGCCTTGGCCAGCCGCCCTCGCCTGCTGATTCTCGACGAGCCGACCGAAGGCATTCAGCCCTCGGTGATCAAGGAAATCGGCGCGGTGATCAAGAAACTCGCAGCCCGTGGCGACATGGCCATTTTGCTGGTCGAGCAGTTCTACGACTTCGCCGCCGAGCTGGCCGATCAGTACATCGTCATGTCCCGTGGCGAGATCATCCAACAGGGCCGCGGCGAGCAGATGGAAGCCGAAGGCGTGCGTGGTCTGGTGACCATTTGACGCGCCGATCGGCTAAGGTACACGCCTTCGAAAAACGATAACGAACCCTATGAATCTTCCTGCCCACACCGCCCTGTTCACGCCCAGCTGGCACGCCGAGCTGGACCTGGGCTATGGGCGCTTCAACGACACCACGCGCCCGACCCTGCGTCGCCACAAAGGCCCGCTGCGGGTTCAGAAACACCTCTACGCCGAAGGCCCTGAAGTCTGCCAGCACATCATCGTTCACCCACCGGGCGGCATTGCCGGGGGCGACCGGCTGGACATCAGCGCCAGCGTCGGCGCCGATGCCTGGGCACAATTGACCAGCCCCGGCGCCGCCAAGTGGTATCGCGCAGCAGGCCCCGCTTATCAACAGCTTGAGTTGAAGGTCGCAGCGGGCGCGACCTTGGAATGGCTGCCCCAGGAAACGATCGTCTTCAGCCAGGCCAAGGCCGAACTGACCACGCGCATCGAGCTTGAAGGCGATGCCCGGCTGCTCTACTGGGACGTCCTGGCGCTGGGCCGTCCGGCCAGTGGCGAGCGTTTTGATGAAGGCCACTTCCAGGCGCATCTGGACATTCGTCGCGACGGCAAACGGCTGTGGCATGAGCGCCAGCGCATAACGGGTAATGACGGCTTGCTGGATTCGCCAGTGGGCCTGTGCGGCAAACCGGTGTTCGCGACGCTGATCGTGACCGGAGAAATAGACGCCACGTTGATGGAGCGTTGCCGCGAACTGGCTGAACATTCGCCGGTGCGCGGGGATTTGAGCCAGCTGCCGGGGCTGATCGTCGCGCGCTGCCTGGCCGATGAGGCGCTGCATGCGCGGGCCTGGTTGATTGAATTATGGAAGCTGCTGCGGCCTGCGCTGTTGGGCAGAGAAGCGGTGGCGCCGAGAATATGGAGTACTTGAGCGACGCAGATGCCCTGTAGGAGCGCGCTTGCCCGCGATGGCGGTGTATCAGACGCCATTCGTGTGACTGACAGATCGCAATCGCGTGCAAGCGCGCTCCTACAGGTATGTACGGTGGCTTCAACTTATTTGGCTTTTTGAACGGAAAAACACATGGACCTGACGCCACGCGAAAAAGACAAGATGCTGATCTTCACCGCAGGCCTGGTGGCCGAGCGGCGACTGGCACGGGGTTTGAAGCTGAACTACCCCGAAGCCATGGCCTTCATCTCTGCCGCCCTGCTCGAAGGCGCACGCGATGGGCAGACAGTGGCTGAGCTGATGCACTACGGCACCACCCTGCTGACCCGCGAACAAGTGATGGAAGGCATCCCGGAAATGATCCCGGAAATCCAGGTCGAGGCCACCTTCCCGGATGGCACGAAGCTGGTCACCGTGCATCAGCCGATTGCCTGAAAAACGCCTTTGAACAAGTGAAAACGAACATGACGTATACGATTCGTGACGCACTGCTGACTGACATGCCTGCCGTGCTGGAGATCTACAACGACGCCGTCCTCAACACCACGGCGATCTGGAACGAACAACCGGTGGACCTGGACAACCGCGAGGCCTGGTTTGCCGCGCGTCAGACTCAGGGCTATCCGATCCTGGTGGTCGTCGATGACGCCGATCAGGTGCTGGGCTATTCCTCGTTCGGCGACTGGCGCCCCTTCGAAGGCTTCCGTCACACCGTCGAGCATTCGGTCTACGTGCGCGCCGACCAGCGCGGCAAGGGCTTGGGCCCTGTGCTGATGCAGGCGCTGATCGAACGCGCGAAAACCTGCGACAAACACATGATGGTCGCGGCCATCGAGAGTGGTAACGCCGCCTCCATTCACCTGCATGAACGGCAAGGCTTCATCATCACCGGGCAGATGCCGCAAGTCGGCACCAAGTTCGGTCGCTGGCTGGACCTGACCTTCATGCAACTGGACCTGTCGCCGGGGGCCGATGCGCCGCCGTCCCAGGCACCCGCCAGGTAATCCGTTAGCCCCCATGCGCCTAGATTGCTCTTTCTGAAGGAAGCCGATCCATGAATGCTGCTCAGTTACGACGTGTCACCGCCGAAAGCTTCGCGCACTACCGCCACGGTCTGGTGGCGCTATTGATGGACGCCGTACACCGAGGTGCGTCAGTGGGGTTCATGGCGGATCTGGGCGCTGACGAGGCGTACACCTGGTGGGAAAGCATCAAGACCGACGTCGAGCAGGGCAAGGTGCTGCTGTGGGTCGTGGTGCAGGAAGAACAGGTATTGGCCACGGTGCAACTGGCGCTGTGTCAGAAGGCCAATGGCCTGAACCGCGCCGAAGTGCAAAAACTTTTGGTGATGCACCACGCCCGTCGCCACGGCCTGGCGACGCAATTGATGCAGGCCGTGGAGCAGGCGGCAGATCAGCACCAACGCGGTTTGTTGTTTCTGGACACCCAGTTCGGTTCACCTGCCGAAACGTTCTACCGCGCGCTGGGTTATCAGCTGTGCGGCCGGTTGCCGGACTACGCCTGCAGCCCGGACGGCGAATATCACGCCACCGCCATCTACTACAAGTTACTGTCGAGGAAGAGCGCATGATTCCTGGTCAATACCAGATCCAGCCCGGTGACATCGAGCTCAATGTCGGACGCCGGACGATCACCCTCAGCGTCGCCAACAGCGGCGACCGGCCGATTCAGGTCGGCTCGCATTTCCATTTTTTCGAAACCAACGACGCCCTCACCTTCGACCGCGCCGCCAGCCGCGGCATGCGCCTGAACATCCCGGCCGGCACCGCCGTGCGCTTCGAACCGGGCCAGGCGCGGGAAGTCGAGCTGGTGGACCTGGCGGGCCATCGCCGGGTGTTCGGTTTCGCCGGGCGGGTGATGGGCGACCTTTAGCAGCGCCGAGCTTCAAGCTACAAGCGGCAAGAAACAGCAGTCCGCGGCGTACACAATTGCGCTTTTACTTGAGGCTTGCAGCTTGAAGCTTGCAGCTCAAATTGATTCGAGGAACGAGAATGAAGATTAGCCGTCAAGCCTACGCCGACATGTTCGGCCCCACCGTCGGCGACCGCGTGCGTCTGGCCGACACCGAGCTGTGGATTGAGGTCGAGAAGGACTTCACGGTCTATGGCGAAGAAGTGAAATTCGGCGGCGGCAAAGTCATTCGTGACGGCATGGGCCAAGGCCAGCTGACAGCCGACGACGTGGTCGACACGCTGATCACCAACGCGCTGATCATCGACCACTGGGGCATCGTCAAGGCCGACGTGGGCCTCAAGGGCGGTCGCATCGCCGCCATCGGCAAGGCCGGCAACCCGGACATTCAGCCGGACGTGACCATCGCCATCGGCGCGGCCACCGAAGTCATCGCCGGCGAAGGCATGATCCTCACCGCAGGCGGCGTCGACACGCACATTCACTTCATTTGCCCGCAGCAGATCGAAGAAGCGCTGATGAGCGGCGTGACCACCATGATCGGCGGCGGCACCGGCCCGGCAACGGGCACCAACGCCACCACCGTCACCCCCGGCAAATGGCACATGATGCGCATGCTGCAGGCCGCCGAGGCCTTCCCGATGAACATCGGCTTCACCGGCAAGGGCAACGTCAGCGTGCCTGAACCGTTGATCGAGCAGGTCAAGGCCGGCGCCATTGGCCTCAAGCTGCACGAAGACTGGGGCACCACCCCTGCGGCCATCGACAACTGCCTGAGCGTCGCCGATCAGTACGACGTGCAGGTGGCGATTCACACCGACACCCTGAACGAATCCGGCTTCGTCGAAACGACGCTGGGCGCGTTCAAGAACCGCACCATTCACACCTATCACACCGAAGGTGCCGGTGGTGGCCACGCGCCAGACATCATCAAGGCCTGCGGCTTCCCCAACGTGCTGCCAAGCTCGACCAACCCGACCCGGCCGTTCACCCGCAACACCATCGACGAGCACCTTGACATGCTCATGGTCTGCCATCACCTGGACCCGAGCATCGCCGAAGACGTGGCCTTCGCCGAGAGCCGCATCCGTCGCGAAACCATCGCCGCCGAAGACATCCTTCACGACCTGGGCGCGTTCTCGATGCTCAGCTCCGACAGCCAGGCCATGGGCCGCGTTGGCGAGGTGATCATGCGTACCTGGCAGACCGCCGACAAAATGAAACGCCAGCGCGGCCCGCTGCCAGGCGACGGCGAAGGCAACGACAACTTCCGCGCCAAACGCTACATCGCCAAATACACCATCAACCCGGCGATCACCCACGGCATCAGCCACGAAGTGGGCTCGATCGAAGTGGGCAAATGGGCAGACCTGGTGCTCTGGCGCCCGGCGTTCTTCGGGGTCAAGCCGACGCTGATCCTCAAGGGCGGCTCCATCGCCGCAAGCCTGATGGGCGACGCCAACGCCTCGATCCCGACGCCGCAACCGGTGCACTACCGCCCGATGTTCGCCAGCTACGGCAGCTCGCTGCACGCCAGCAGCCTGACCTTCATCAGCCAGGCGGCGTTCGATGCCGGCGTGCCGGAGCAACTGGGTTTGAAGAAACAGATCGGCGTGGTCAAGGGCTGCCGCAGTGTCACCAAGGCCGACCTTATCCACAACGACTACCTGCCAAAGATCGACGTCGACCCGCAAACCTATCAGGTCAAGGCCGACGGCGTGCTGCTGTGGTGTGAACCGGCGGACGTGCTGCCGATGGCGCAGCGTTATTTCCTGTTCTGAGGAAGCGGTGGCAACTGACCCACCGCAATCGCGTCAACACATCTCCTGTGGGAGTGAGCTTGCTCACGAAGACTGAGTGCCAGCCATCGCCGATGTGACAGCCCGGTCGCATTCGTGAGCAAGCTCACTCCCACAGAAGCCGGAGATGTCCCTCCATCACAAATCACCTCCTTTTTGGGGGCGAATCTGCTTGCCGCACTCAACATCTGTTCTTCCTGCCACAACATGGCGCTAAGATGGCCCCACTTCTCCTAGCGCCACGCCAGCAAGGTTGTCCCCCATGCGTCTTTCCGACTTCATCGTTCACAACGTGGACCGCATCGTCGATGAATGGGAAAAATTCGCCGCAACGCTGACCCCTGCGGCCGATTCGATGAACAGTCTGGCATTGCGCGACCACGCCAAATCCATCCTGCTGGCTGCCGCGCGGGACATGAACACGGCGCAGACCAAGGCCGAGCGAATTGCCAAGTCTCAGGGGGAGGAGCTCGGCATAACGCCGACGCTGGACGAAGCGGCGGCCAGTCACGGCGAGTTGCGGCACATTGTCGGCTTTGACCTGGTGCAGATGACGTCTGAGTTTCGTCACTTGCGCGCGACCGTGATTCGGTTCTGGGTCGAAAGCCTGACGTCGCCGCAGATCGGTTACTTCACCGACATGGTTCGCTTCAACGAAGCCATTGACGAAGCGCTGGCGGAGTCAACGGCGGCCTATGCCGAGCGCGTGAATCGCTCGCGCGACATCTTTCTGGCTATTTTGGGCCATGACCTGCGTGCGCCGCTGCAGGCCATTGGCATGTCATCCGAGATTCTGATGCGTAAAACCACCATCAGCGATGCGGACATGGCCTACATCAAGGGCATCAAAAGCAGCGGCCGATACATGGCGACCATGGTCAACGATTTGCTGGAGTTCGTGCGCAGTCGTCTGGGAGCGAGTTTGCCGGTGGAACGCAAGCCCATGGAAATGACCATGGCCTGCCGCGACGCCATCGATGCAGCCATCGCCGGGCATCCCGACTGCGAGCCGACGTTCATCTCCGAGGGTGACACGCAGGGTGAATGGGATCGCGCCCGAATTGACCAACTGCTGCAAAACCTGATCGGCAATGCCCTGCAGCACGGAGCAGCAACGCACAAGATCAGCGTGACGCTCATGGGTGGCGAACATCACATCAGCCTGTCGGTGCACAACGAGGGCGAGCCGATTGCCGAGGAGGCCATCGGCAGCATCTTCGACCCGATGGTTCGCGCAAACAATGAAGAAGTCGGCAACCACAACCCGTCCACCAGCCTGGGATTGGGACTGTTCATCGTCAAAGAAGTGGTCAACGCTCACGGCGGGAGCATCACCGTCACGTCAAATGTCGGAGATGGGACCACGTTTACCGTGGTGTTGCCGAAGAAGGGGTGAACGGCGTCAAATCATCAGATGTCCGCATCCCACAGGGGGTAAGCGGTGCTGAACGTATAGCGATCCACATTCAATCCTGCAAAAACCTGCCCAGCCGCTGCTTGAGCATGCGGTTTTCAGCCCGCACCTGCTCAAGCTCATCCAGCAGGTTCAACGCCAGGGCGACGCCGTCCCATTCCATTTCAAGATCACGGTGCAACTTGGCCGCACGTTTGGCGATCGACAGCGAATACGTGTCGAACAGCCATTCATCCGGCTTCTGCCCCTGGGGTTCGACGATGCCGTGCTCGACGATTTCGATGACATAGGCGACCGGCATGTCGACCACCTGACAGAATTCCTGCATGTCTACGACCAGGGTGTTGCTCATAATCAGCTACTCCATTGAGCCCTCGGATCGAAAGCGGCCTGCTCGGCCAGTTTCTCCCACAGCGCTTTGGTGGCGTCATCGGTGGACTTGGGCATGACGATCTTCAACTGCGCGAACAGATCACCACGCTGGCCCTGCTTGTTCAACAGACCATTACCTTTGACCCGCAGTCGCTGCCCGCTCTGACTGTCCGGACGAATGGTCAGGTTGATCTTGCCGGTCAGGGTCGGTACGGCGACCTTGGTGCCCAGCGCGGCCTCCCACGGGGCCAGCGGTACGGTGATGATCAGGTCATGACCTTCGACGTCAAAGCGCGGATGCGGCGCCAGACGAATGGTCAGGTACAGATCGCCGTTTTCGCCCCCGGCAACACCGGGAGCGCCCTGACCTTTGAGCCGAATGCGCTCGCCATCGGTGACGCCCGCCGGAATTTTCACGTTCAGGTTCTTGGTGATGTCGGCCATGCGCTGACCATTGGCGCTGTGCTGCGGCACCTTGAAGCTGATCTTCTTCGATTCGGTCGAGAGGGTTTCTTCCAGAAAAATCGCCAGGTCCAGTTCCACGTCTTGCCCTCTACGTCCGCTGCTGCGCGGGCGTCCGCCCGGCTGCTGACCGCCACGATTGCCGAAAATCGAACTGAAGAAGTCGGAAAAATCCCCGCCCTCGAAACCACCGCCTGCGCCACCAAAGCCGCCGCCCGCGCCACCGCGACCCTGCCAGCCCGGAGGCGGCTGGAAACGGCCTTGCTGGCCGTATTTGCGGATGTCGTCGTACTCGGCGCGCTTTTCAGGATCGCTCAGCGCTTCGTAGGCCTCGGAGGCCTCCTTGAATTTATCTTCCGCGCCAGGCTCTTTGCTGACGTCGGGATGATATTTGCGCGCGAGCTTGCGATAGGCGGTCTTGATTGTCTTCTCGTCCGCCGTCGGCTCTACGCCCAATATCTTGTAATAGTCTTTGAAGTCCATCTAACGGTCACCCATTCCGGAGTATCCAGCACAGTTGCGTTCCGCGTTATCAGATAAGAACGTCGACCGCGCTGAATGTTGCAAGGTTATCGGCACACGGCCTCGCGCGCTTGAAACGGGTTTCAAACCGGGCCGAATGCAATAAAGAGTTGCCTGCAAGATTGGGGGTGTCGGGCCCTGATTCAAGCCGTCGACGTGAAATAGACGCCGATTGCGCGAAAAACCGACGTTGCGCCCTACGAATCCGCTGCCCACTCGCATACACTGCGCGGCCGTTTTTTTGACCGGACGCACAGAACATGAGCACCCCATCCCCAGCCCGTGCCCTTGGCATCGACTTCGGCACCTCCAACTCCACGGTCGGCTGGCTGCGCCCAGGAGCGGAAACGCTGATCGCGCTGGAGGACGACAAGATCACCCTGCCTTCGGTGGTCTTCTTCAACATGGAAGAACGTCGCCCGGTCTATGGCCGTCTGGCCTTGCACGAGTACCTGGAAGGCTACGAAGGCCGCCTGATGCGCTCGCTCAAAAGCCTGCTGGGCTCCAAGCTGATCAAGCACGACACCAGCGTGCTGGGCACGGCGATGCCGTTCAAGGACCTGTTGGGGTTGTTCATCGGCGAGCTGAAAAAACGCGCTGAAGCCGCGGCCGGTCAGTCGTTCGAGCACGTGGTGCTGGGCCGTCCGGTGCATTTTGTCGATGACGACGCCGCTGCCGACCAGGAAGCCGAAGACACCCTCGCCGACGTGGCGCGCAAGATCGGCTTCAAGGACGTTTCCTTCCAGTTCGAACCCATTGCCGCCGCGTTCGACTACGAGTCGACGCTGGAGCGCGAAGAGCTGGTGCTCATCGTCGACATTGGCGGGGGTACCTCGGACTTCTCGCTGGTGCGCCTGTCCCCCGAGCGTCGTCTGGTCGATGACCGCCAGAGCGACATCCTCGCCACCGGCGGCGTGCACATCGGCGGGACCGACTTTGACAAGCAGCTCAGCCTGCAGGGCGTGATGCCGCTGTTCGGCTACGGCAGCCGGATGAAGAGCGGCGCCTACATGCCCACCAGCACCCACATGAACCTGGCGACCTGGCACACCATCAACTCGGTGTACTCGCAGAAGTCGCAGCTGGCGCTGGGCAGCATGCGTTACGACATCGAAGACACCCTGGGCATCGATCGCCTGTTCAAGCTGATCGAACAGCGCGCCGGGCACTGGCTGGCGATGGAAGTGGAAGAAACCAAGATCCAGCTGACCCACGCCGAAAACCGCGTGGTGCCGATGGATCGCATTGAGGCCGGCCTGAACGTCGACCTGACCCGCGAGCTGTTCGAATCGTCGATCGATTCGCTGCTGGTGCGCGTGCGTGAAAGCGTGACCAGTCTGCTGAACGATGCCGGCGTGGGCGTGACGGACGTCGACACGGTGTTCTTCACCGGCGGTTCCAGCGGCATCCCGGCGCTGCGCAACAGCGTTTCGGCGATGCTGCCCAAGGCGCGGCATGTGGAAGGGAATATCTTCGGCAGCATCGGCGCGGGTCTGGCGATCGAAGCGAAGAAGCGTTACGGCTGATCCCCAGCCCCGATATAAGACGTGTGGGAGCCGGCTTGCTGGCGAATGCGATGTGCCAGACACATCGCCGGTGACTGATACACCGCTTTCGCCAGCAAGCCGGCTCCCACAGGGTTCGGTGTCAACAGGTCAAACGAGCTCCGCCTTACGCAACTCGCTCTTCAGATACGCGTAATAAATCGGCCCCGCCACCACGCCCGGCAGGCCAAACGCCGCTTCACAGATCAGCATCGCCAACAGCAACTCCCACGACTTGGCACTGATCTGCCCGCCGACGATCCGCGCGTTGAGGAAGTACTCGACCTTGTGGATCACGATCAGATACCCCAACGCCGCCAGCGCCACCCAGATCGACAGCGACATGCCGACGATGAAAATCAGCGTGTTGGACATCAGGTTGCCCACCACCGGCAACAGCCCCAGCAGGAACGTCAGCACGATCAGCGTTTTGGTCAGCGGCAGGTGCACGCCGCACAACGGCAGGATCACCGCGAGGAACACCGAGGTAAATGCGGTGTTGAGCAGGGAAATCTTGATCTGCGCAAACACGATGTTGCGAAACGCCTGGCTCAGCAGGTGCAGCCGCTCGAACAGCGCAGCGGCCAACGGCTTGCGCTTGGTGACATCGGGAATGCGCTGCAGCGCGATGATCGCGCCCAGGACCATGCCGATCAGCAGGGTCACGAACATGTGCGCCGCGCCTTTGCCCAGCAGTTGCAATTCGCCAACGTGTTTGGTCAGCCAGGCGCTGAGGGACACCTGAAATTCAGTGGCACTGGCAGGCAAGTAATTGTCGATAAAAGGCGGCAGCTGACCCCGAGCGCGGTCGACCAGGATCATGAATTTGTCGAGCGATGCGCCTGGGTTCTCGGCTTCGTGCAGCACGAAGCTGATGGCGCCGGCAAAGAGCAAGGCCAGAACGCTGACCACCAACGTGCCCAGTAACGCCACTGCCAGCCAACGCGCGCGCTCACCGGCGATCAGGCGTTGCAGTTGCGGGGTGAGCATGTCGACCAGTTCATAGACCAGAAGGCCGGCGAGCAGGCTGGGCAGCAAATTGAGCGGTAACACCAGCAGCAGGCCACCGAACACAAGAATGCAGCTGGCCAGATACACATGACGCGGCGAAAACGTTGGCATACAGCCTCAAAACGAGCGGCTTGAAAAGATGGGCAGTCTGCCAGCGTTCCCTGTTGAGGACCAGCGTCGAGAAGTGTCGTTAGTCGCGCGAACGATCACCTACACAACTGTGGGAGCGAATCCATTCCGGGCAGCATTCCGACGAGATGTCGGCATGGCCACATACAGGCGTCGAATGTACCGGCCTCTCGCGAATGAATTCACTCCCACAGGTCCGTATCATCTCGATAATTCTAGTAACAAATGTCTTATTTTTTCTTCAGGCAATCGCTCATGAACGTCTTGCGCGCATCGCCCTTGAGCGCCTGGGTAGTGGCCGTCGCATTGCAGGTCTTCATCTTCTCCTGTTGGGTTGCCGCGGGGGCTGGCGTGGCTTTCAGGCAGGTGCTCATGAACGCCTTGCGCTCATCGCCCTTGAGGGATTTGGCCGTTGCATCGGCATTGCAGGTGGTCATCTTGTTCTGTTGCGCGGTGGCAGCGAAACCTTGAGCGCACATCAACAAGCCCATGACCAACAGAGGAACACGCAGCATTTTCATCGACTTTCTCCAGGACCGCCGCGCACCCGCGCAGCTTTGAAAGCAGTGTAGCCAAAGAATGTTGCGACATATTTCCGAGAATATCCCCCACCCCGGTAGACGCACGTGCTGACAAGCCGATAATGGCGCCTCATTCTCCTGCCGGTTTCCTCATGCAATACCTGTATCCCCTGCTCACCGTCATGATCTGGGCGGGCAATAACGTCATTACCAAAGCCGCCGCCGGGCGCATTTTCCCGGCCGAAATCGGCTTCTATCGCTGGCTGCTGGCGGGGTTGCTGTTCACGCCGTTCCTGCTCGGGCCTGTGCTGCGCAATCGTGCGGCGATCAAACCGATCATGGGCAAGGTCGCGATTCTGGGCGTATTGGGCATGGCGATTTATCAGAGCCTGGCGTACTACGCGGCCAACATCACCACTGCCACCAACATGGGGATCATCCTGTCGCTGGTGCCGGTGATGACCCTCGGCATGTCGATCGCCAGCCTTGGCACCGCCTTGACGGCAGGCGCTCTGGTGGGCGCGCTGGTGTCGTTCGCAGGGGTTTTGCTGGTGGTGTCTCAGGGCAGTTGGGCCGTGCTGGTGGCCCATGGCGTAAACCTGGGTGACCTGATGATGCTGGTCGCCACCCTCGCCTACGCGACCTACAGCACGCTGCTGAAGAAGTGGCAGCTGCGCATGCCGCCGCTGCAGTTGCTGTACCTGCAGATTCTGGTGGCGATCATCGCGCTGTTTCCGTTGTTTCTGCTGTCGCCGAAGACGGGCCTGAGCGCCAGCAACATTGCGCTGGTGCTGTACGCGTGCATTCCGACCTCCATGCTCGCGCCGTTGCTGTGGATGAAGGCCATCAGCATGCTCGGCCCGAGTCGCACCACGCTGTTTTTCAACCTGGTGCCGATCCTCACCGCGTTGGTCGCGGCCCTCGCGCTGGGCGAGCAACTGGCGTCGTACCACTTCATCGGCGGTGCGCTGACGCTGGGCGGCGTGATCCTCGCGGAACGCTGGACCACTCCGCTGCGCAAGGCCGCAGGTCGTTAGGGTTTACGCCTCCTCGCGATCCTCCGCGCTGTGAATCGTCACGTCGGTAATGCCCGCGACATGGGGCAAATCGATGTGAGGGTTGCCAGCGTCAAGAGGATCGTCGGCCACTGCCACGTGGTGCTTGTGCGCCAGTTCGTGGACCACCTCGATGATCGGCACGTCGAGGTTCTCGATCACGTCCACATGGTGTTCACCGGCCAGGGTGTACTCGATTTCATACAGCGCTTTATCGCTCATCGCATCACTTCCTTTGGCGACCCGCGCGGGTCGACCGATCACGAACTACGGCTGAAAAAGTCAAAGACCGGCGGCTTTCAACCGCGCGGCGTGTTCGAGAAACAACCCCACAGGATTGGCCCCCTTGCCCACCAGACCGAGGTGCTGGTTGACGATGTCGAAATGGTCGAGCGGGAAGTCGTCACCGATGACCGTGCCCAGGTGCGAACTGAATCGCCCGACCATGCCATCAGATTGACCTCGCTCTTTCGTGAACGTGCGAGCGAATAATCGGCAGGTGAGATTCGTGGTATCGAGCAGGTTCTTGCCGCGGTTCGTGCGCCCCGGTTGCAAGGTGCCGGACCAGGAGTAATAGCGCACGCCGTTGACCAGCTCGGCCCCCTGCCCGCCCCAGGTCTCGGGCAACCCTTGAGGGAAGAGTGTGTTGAATCGCGCGACGCCGCGAGTGGTCAGCGAGTGATGCGCGGCGTCGACATCGGTGGGCAAGCGGGTGCCGCGATAACCGGTGTCGAGCAGGGCCAGGATGAGCGTAGTCAGGCGAATCGCGGCATTGACCAGACGACCGCGTAACGTGCTCTGTGGGTAATGCTCTTCAAGGTAGTCCGCCAGTTCAGAGCCGTGATTGGGCCCTGCAACTGACGTCACCGATGCCACCAGGTCCGGGCGCACACCGGCGACGTAGCGGATGGTCAGCGCGCCCTGGCTGTGGCCGATCAGGTTGACCTTGGCGGCGCCGGTTTCCTTGAGGATTTCTTCGATCCGCGCCAGCAATTGCTCGCCACGAATCTCGGTGGCATTCACCGCCGAAACCATCACCGGAATCACCTCTGCCCCACCCCGACGCAAGGCAGGCACGATGCCGTACCAATATGGATAGACCACCAGTTTCACGAACCCCAACAACCCGGGCACCAACACGATGGGGTAACGCGTGGCCTGTTCTTGCGTCATGTGCGATTGAATCCTTATCGGGCTCCTGTAAGAGCGCGCTTGCCCGCGATTGCGTTGTCCCAGTGACCACATCACGCTCTGGTAGACCCGTCGCGGGCAACCGCGCTCCTACAAACACTAGCCGCAAAGCATTCACCGTTGATGACAACAAAAGGTAATGCCCCATCGCCATCTTTTCATCGAACTCTTTCAATCCGCCAACGCTCATAACTGCAACGGGCCACCAATGGCCCTTCCATGGAGTGACCGGTTATGTACAAGCAATCTCTGGCAGTAGTGTTTGCAATGGCCGCGCTGGCTGGCTGTACGTCGACAACCCTGCAGAACCCGGTGGATTACGCGACCTATCGCAACGAGCCGCTGGTCAAGCAGGTGGACGACGGTATGACCGAGCAGCAAGTGCTGACCATCGGCGGCGAGCCTTCGACCCGCGTGCATCGCAAGGTTCACCCTGGCACCTGCAACAACTACGTGCTGAACAAGGACGGCCATCAGCAGACCTACTACGTGACCTTCAACGCCAACGGCCGCGTGGACAGCAAGGGCTTCATGACCTGTGATCAGCGTGAGGCCAATGAACGGGCGATGTGATCGATCACATGCCCCATCCCCTGCAGCAGCACGACTTGCCCGCGGTAGCGGGCTTGAGGAGGCCACTGCCGGCAAGCGGTGCTGCTGCATGGGATCGGAGCCAGTCAGACCGCGGCAAAACAAATCAAACTTTTCCCCGCACGCACCACTCACACCTTAAGACCCGATCTTGCCAGGCTTCGGTCGAGCACCAGACGACCGACGCATCAAGAGCGAGACGGCTAAAAACCGGATCAGCCCTGGAGATGAATAATGAGCGATGTGCAGCAATTAACCGATGTCAGCACCCTGCGCGAGCGCGCGCGTCACAACGTTGAAAACGGTGCCGTGACCGAAGGCTACGACGGCGACCGCGAAGAGATCATTCGCCTGCTCAACGCGTCGCTGGCCACCGAATGGGTCTGCGTGCTGCGTTACAAGCGCCACTACTACATGGCCAAAGGCGTGAAAGCCCAGGTCGCGGCGGCGGAATTCCTTGAGCATGCCGAACAGGAAGCCGAGCACGCCGACAAGCTCGCCGAGCGCATCGTGCAACTGGGCGGCGAGCCGGAACTGAACCCCGACCTGCTGTCGAAGAACTCCCACGCGCAGTACGTGGCGGGCAATACGCTGAAAGAGATGGTCACCGAAGACCTGATCGCCGAGCGCATCGCCATAGACAGCTATCGCGAGATCATTCAGTACATCGGCGACAAAGACCCGACCACGCGCCGGATCTTCGAAGAAATCCTGGCTCAGGAAGAAGAGCACGCCGATGACATGGCGGACATTCTCGACGGGCTGTAAGCGTTGAGTGCAGTGCAAAAAGCCAGGGCAAATGCCCTGGCTTTTTTGTGGGTTGCAAAAGTGTGCAAGCTGCGAAACGGTGGGAGTGAGCTTACTCACCCCACAGGCTGGATCATCGCAGGTCGAGACTACTGAACAGTCTTCGGCGCCTTGCCCGCGCGCATCTGTTCCAGCAGCGGTGCGCACTGATTCGGCTCGCCTCCGCTCGGCGCCACCAGCGCCAGCAGCCCTGCCGCAGGCCCGACTGCCGCACCCAGCAGTACCATCCCCGCGCCACGCAGCAACAACGGGCCGGATTGCACGCCTGCGCTCGGCTTGCTGAACGGCCCGCGCACATACAGCGGCGAACGCAGGGAGAACACGCGAAAGCCCTTTGACTCCGGCGTGATCTTCAGGTCCAGCCGCTCGCTCTTCATGTTCGCTGTGCCGTCGACGTAGATGATCGCGTTCTCGGTGTCGAACACCGACAACTTGCTCGTCGCCAGGCCATCCTTGAAGCCGAAATTGGAGGCGGCGCAGTTGATCTTCACGTTCTTGTCGCCAAACAACGTCCCGACGATATAGTTACCGACGTTCAGACCGGCGATTTCCATGAGGTCGCGACTGATCGCGCCATCGTTGACCAAAAGCTTCATCTCGCCATTGGCCGTGCCCAGCAGCGCCGCAACCGAGTTGCCTGTGCCGGCGATGTCAGCGTCGCCGTTGAGCTCACCAAAGCTGGTTTTCATCGGCTCGAAGGTCGGGAACAACTGCTTGAGCTTGAAGCCACGCGCGCTCAATTTCGCGCGGCCTTCCAGCGGCTGGGTGTGGCCATTGAGCTTGATGTCGGCATCGAGCTTGCCACCCGCCACGCCGAAACGCAGGGGTTGCAGGCTCAGTTGGCCGTCGTTGAGCACCACGTGGGTGTACAGGTCGGTGAAGGGCAACTCGGCACTCTGGACAATCCGCTTGCCGGTGAATTCGACGTCGGCATCCATCGCGCTCCAGCGGTCGGTCTTGAACTCCTCGACCGGCAACACCTTGTCTGCAGGCTGCTTGCTCTCGCCACCACGGGATTTCTGCTCGGCGTTGGAATCGGCGCCGATCAGCGGCTTGAGGTCAGTCATCAGCAGCTGATTGGAGACCAGTGCGCCGGTCAACTTAGGACGCGGCTCGCTGGCCACAAAGCCCAGGTCGCCATGGATGTCGCTGTTGCCGATCTTGCCGTTGAAGCCCTTGTACTGAAACGAGGCCCCGGCCGGGTCATGCAGCTTGGCGATCAGACGGCCATCGGTGGCGTACGGTGGAGAGTCCGGCAGGGTGACGCCGGTCAGCGGATAGAGATTGCCCAGGCTGTCGCCCGACAGCTTCAGGCGCAGGTCCAGTTCGCCGAGATTCTGCGGATCGGTGACCGTCCCCGCGATGGCAACCCTGGTATTCCCGGCGCTGACATCGGCCTGAACCGGGAATGGCAGGGCGGCGTCTTTGAGCGCCAGCAGGCCGCCGACCTTGCCGGTGCCGTTGAGTTTCTGGCCGTGGTACTGGCCCTTGGCAGTGAAGCCGAAGGCGTAATCCTGAGCGGAGGCGCCTTTGTCCTGCACCTTTTTCGCTTCGCCACTGCCGACGATGTCGCTGAATGGGATCGGTTTGCCGAGCGGGTCGATGACCACGTCGACGGCCGTGTTGATCTTCTGGTCGTTGTAGCTCACGAAGCCCTTGTCGAAGCCGATCGAACCGATGTCCACCACCCAGTTCGAGGGCTTTGCATTGGGGTCGCTCTTGGGCAGGTCGAACACCCAGTTGGCGCGGCCATCGGCCAGACGCTCGATTTTCGCGTTCGGCTCGGAGAGGTCAATGCGCGGAATCACCACGCGCTGCGCCAGCAATGGCAGCGGCGCCAGACGCATTTCTACGCGCTTGAGGGTCACCATTTGAGGGTTCTTCGACCATTCAGGGTTACCCAACGCGATGTCTTCGGCCGACATATGCGGCCACGGCACCCACGCGCGCCAGCCGCCCTCATCGGGCTCACGACGCCAGAGCACCGCCAGATTGCCGTTGATGGCAAACGGTCGATGCAGCTCGGCCGAGACCTTTTCGTTGATGGTCGGCTTGAGCCGGTTCCAGTCGAAGGTGGCGATCACGATGATCAGTACAGCCAGCAACAGCAGCAGAATGCCGACTGTCCAGGCGAAAATCTTGCGGCCTCGCGTCATTGCGTTGTCTCCCCAAATCCCGACGCACCTTCCCGGGCGCGTCTTATACGTCTTGACCGTTCGACTGACAAAAGCCCTGTGGGTTTGATGAAATCCTCTGCATAGCCCTGAAAAAAGTTCCACGGTCTGCAATCAGGCGCTCGAAAAAACCTCGAAGGCAGCCCCCACGAGTGCCCGGAAACCCGCGATCCATGGGGCATTGGCGTCTGAATCAATTCCATCGATGGTCACCATCAGCCCTTTGAACTTCTTTATATAGGTTGCCCCCGTAAAATGGGCACCATGTTCTCTACACGCCCTTTCGAGGAGCAAACACTCATGAAACGCCCACTGATCGCACTGACCCTTTCCCTCCTCGCCTCGAGCGCATTCGCCATGCCTGCCAGCGAACAGCCCGTTCTGGGCGAAGTGAAAGCGGCTCACGAGATCGGCCTGCCAACTCTGGCGCAGGATGGCCCGGACCGTTTGATCAACCAGTATCAGCGCGTCGCCGACAACGGCCCGGATCGTCTGGTACAACAGTATCAGCGCGTTTCCTGAAGCCAGACGCTGTCGAACAAGCCCGGCCTTGAGTCGGGCTTGTTCATGCCCGCACACTTTCTGAGGGAAACCGGGTTCGACGCAGCGCAAAGGCATTTGTTAGAGTGCTGCCCAATCCTGGCTCAGATACCCCACGCCCCCATGTTGCCCCGCGCCGAACAGAAACAGCAGACCCGACACGCCCTGCTCGATGCAGCCCGGGGTTTGATGGAGAGCGGGCGCGGTTTTGGCAGCCTGAGCCTTCGCGAAGTGGCCAAAACGGCTGGCATCGTGCCCACCGGTTTTTATCGTCACTTCGATGACATGGACCATCTGGGCCTGGCGCTGGTCAGCGAAGTGGGCCAGACCTTTCGCGAAACCATCCGCCGCGTGCGCCACAACGACAACGTGAACACCGGCATCATTGACGCCTCGGTGCGCATCTTTCTGGAGGTGGTCGCGGCCAATCGCTCGCAGTTCCTGTTTCTGGCGCGCGAGCAATACGGCGGCTCGCTCAAGGTTCGCCAGGCACTGGGCGCGCTGCGCGAGGCGATCATCGCCGACCTTGCGACAGACCTGGCGTCGATGTCCAAATTCCACCACCTCAACACCGACGACTTGTCCGTGATGGCTGACCTTGTGGTCAAGAGCGTGTTCGCCATGCTCCCGGAACTCATCGACCCGCCGCCCCTGACTCTGGCCGAACACCTCACGCCACGGGCCAAGATCACTCAGCAATTGCGCTTCATTTTTATCGGTGCCAAGCGTTGGCAGGGGTTGGGCAGTACCGAGTGAGCCCAGTGGGATATCGCACCAAAACGGAACACAAAACCCCGCCACGCACCAATAAAACCCATCCCCATGCCCCACCTTCAGCCATTAGCCCGCGCCCAGCACGCAATTCCTGACTGACCTGTCAGTTGGCAAGCCACTTGCTCTGCCTATCTCATCGCACATTGCTGGAAGTTTTCCGATGCTGGTGATTCATCAACGAATCGAACCCCAGGCTGAATGGGCCGCCGAGCTGCACTTGAATTTCGAAGCGCGGAGCAAGAGCCGCCTGCGCTGTTTCAGTGCCGAGGGCGAGGACGTGGGCCTGTTCCTTGAACGCGGGCAGCCGCCGCTGCGTGATGGCGACTTTCTCAAAGCCGAAGACGGGCGCATCGTTCGCGTCTGTGCGCGCCCTGAACAGCTGATGCACGTAACCTGCAGCAGCGCCTTCGAGCTGACCCGCGCGGCCTATCATCTGGGCAACCGCCACGTCGCGCTGCAAGTAGGTGACGGCTGGCTGCGCCTGCTCGACGACTACGTGCTCAAGGCCATGCTCGATCAACTGGGTGCCACCACCGAATCCATCGAAGCGCCGTTCCAGCCCGAACACGGCGCCTATGGCGGCGGCCATCATCACTCTCGCGCCGGGGAAGAAGACTTCAACTACGCGCCGCGCATTCATCAGTTCGGCGTACGCAAATGAGTGCACGCCCATGAACAAGGCCTGGGCGCTGTTGCGTCTGGCCAGCCCGCAGTTGCCGATCGGCGGCTACAGCTATTCCCAAGGGCTGGAAATGGCCGTGGAACAGTCTCTGGTCACCGACCCGCCCAGCGCTGCCCGGTGGATTGGCGATCAACTGCTGCTCAACCTGTGTCGTTTCGAGGCCCCGCTGCTGCTGGCCCACTGCAATGCTGCGGCTGACGAAGACTGGGCAACCCTGCGCCAACTGAGCGAAGAACACCGCGCCAGCCGGGAAACCCGAGAATTGCATCTGGAAAGCCGGCAGATGGGCTACTCGTTGCAGCAACTGCTCAATGGCTTGCCTGAACTGGATCAGCCTGCGCGGGATTTCCTTCAAACGACCGACGAGCCGCACCTGGCCTTGGGCTGGGCGCTGGCCGCACGCGCCTGGCAGATCGCCCCCCAGGACGCCCTCGCCGCCTGGCTGTGGAGCTGGCTGGAAAACCAGCTGGCCGTGCTGATGAAAACCCTGCCGCTGGGGCAACAGGCCGCGCAACGCCTGACCAGCGAGCTGACGCCACTGCTGCAGACCGCTCAGCAACAGGCAACCGGATTGAACCCTGAACACATCGGCAGCGCGCCGTTTGGCCTGGCCCTGGCGAGCATGGCCCATGAACGCCAGTACAGCCGCCTGTTTCGATCCTGACGACATTGACCCCGGTGCAACACCCGAAACCGCACAAGAAGATCAACGGAGAACACTTATGAACAGCCAACCTTTGCGCGTCGGTATCGGCGGTCCGGTCGGGTCCGGCAAGACCGCCCTGACCCTCGCCCTGTGCCTGGCCCTGCGCGAGCGCTACAACCTCGCGGTGGTCACCAACGACATCTACACCCGTGAAGACGCCGACTTTCTGGTGCGCAACGAGGCCTTGGCGCCTGAGCGCATCATCGGCGTGGAAACCGGTGGCTGCCCGCACACGGCCATTCGCGAAGACGCGTCGATCAACCTGGAAGCAGTCGATCAGTTGAATCGTCGTTTCGAAGGCCTGGACCTGATCATCGTCGAGTCTGGCGGCGACAACCTGTCCGCGACCTTCAGCCCCGAATTGTCGGACCTGACCATCTACGTGATCGACGTCTCGGCAGGCGACAAGCTGCCGCGCAAGGGCGGCCCGGGCATCTGCAAATCGGACCTTTTGGTGATCAACAAGATTGACCTGGCCCCGCTGGTGGGCGCGTCGCTGGAGATGATGGACCGCGACACCAAGAAGATGCGCGGCGACAAGCCCTTCGTGTTCAGCAACCAGAAAACCGGCCATGGCCTTGAAGACATCATCGCTTTCATCGAGCGCCAAGGCCTGCTGAGCGCTGCCTGATTTCATTTAATAAGGAAGATCATCGATGCATTTCAAACACCTCTCGGGCAAAAAAATCCTCGGCGCCTTGGCGCTGTTGCTGGCTCCGGCGCTTGCGTTCGCGCATCCGGGTCACGATGAAAGCGGCCTGGTCGCCGGCATCAGCCACCCGCTGGGCGGCATCGATCACCTGCTGGCGATGGTCGCGGTGGGTCTGTGGGCGGCTCAGCAGAAAGGCGCTGCGCGCTGGGCCCTGCCGTGCACCTTCGTCGGCACCATGCTGATCGGTGGTTTGCTGGGCTTTGAAGGTCTGGAACTGCCTGCGCTGGAAAGCGGGATTGCGGCGTCGGTGTTCGCGCTGGGCCTGGCGGTGGCGTTGGCCGTGCGTCCGCCGCTGTTCGTGGCGGTGGCGGCGACTGCACTGTTCGCGATGTTCCATGGCGTGGCCCATGGCCTTGAGCTGCCGGAGATGTCGAGCCCTTGGGGTTATGCACTGGGCTTCGTCGGCGCCACGGCTGCGCTGCATGCGGCAGGTTACGCCGTGGTGCGCTTCCTGCCAGCGGCGGCCGCGCCGGTTGTGCGGATTGCTGGAGCACTGTCGGCGGCGACGGGTGTGTGGTTGTTCGCGGGTTAAAGGCCCCCCACCATTCTGTGGGAGCCGGCTTGCTGGCGAATGCGGTGGGTCAATGACACCTGAATGACCTGACACTCCGCTTTCGCCAGCAAGCCGGCTCCCACAAAAGCATCTGCGCTCAGCCAGTTACATTTGATCCACCTGTTCACCCCGCCATCCCCACCTCCTGCTACCATGTCGCGCCATTTGCCCTCTGCCGCGACGCCATCCGATGCCTGACGTTTCTCGCCCTGCCGCCAAGTCTGAACTGTCCGCCGTGTTCACCACCGTGCAGCGTCACTTCATGGAAGTGATCGTGCCGCTCTCGCAAGGCCCGGGCTGGAATGCCGAGATGGCGCTGCCCTATGAGGCGCTGGATGTTCAGCATCAGCCGCTGCCTCCTCAGCGCTACCGGGCCATGGCCTGTGCGCGGCAGTTGTTCCTGTTTTCCAGCTTCATCGGCAACCCGCAAGTGGCCGACGCCGAGGTTCGCGCTGCGGCGCTGTTCCGTTCGCTGCAGCGGCACTTCCACGATGCCGAGCACGGCGGTTGGTTCTACAGCATCGACCCGCAAGGCGCGCCGCTGGATCGCCGCAAGGACCTCTACACCCACGCCTTCATCATCTTCGCCTGCGCGCATTACTGGGCGAAGGTGCGCGAGCCGTTGGTCGAGTCTGTGCTCAATGCAGCACTGGAGGTCGTCGCCGAGCAATTTGCCGACGATGATGGCTTGTACGAATCGGTGCTGGCTGAAGACTGGTCGTCCCTCGATGCAGGCCCATTGCAGAACCCGCTGATGCACCTGGCCGAAGCCTTTCTGGCGACGCTGGAAGTGCGCGAGGACGCTGACACCCTCGCCGCTCTCGACAATCTGGCCGAAGCCATGCAGCGACGTTTCGTCGACGTCGAACACGGCGTGATGCTGGAGAAGCCTCTAGGCGCTGTGGATAACTGGTCCGAGCCTGGGCATCAGTTCGAGTGGTTCTATCTGCTGGAGTCGTCCGAGCACCTGCGCGGCACGCCGCTGCATCGCTCACTGACCACCGCGTTCGCCCACGCCGAGGCGCAAGGCGTCGATCCGCTCACAGGGGCTGTGGTCGCGACACTGGGTGTGGAAGGTTTGGTGAAAGACGGCACGCAGCGTATCTGGGCGCAGGCCGAGTACTTGCGGGCGCTGACGCTACGCCCTGACAGCCAGGCTTTGCTGGCGCGTCAGTTGAACGCCTTGCAGCAGCGTTTTCTGCATGCCAGCGGCTGGAACGAGTGTCTGGATAGTCAGGGGCAGATCAGCCGCAGCGACATGCCGTCGACGACGCCGTATCACCTGGCGACGTGCTACATCGGGCTGGCGCAATATTTCAGCGCCTGATGCCGAACCTGTGAGAGTAAGCTTGCTCACTCTCACAGATATATGGATCGCCCTCACGTTTGTGGGAGCGATCATCGCTTTGCGCGCTTACTTCGCCTCACCACGGGTACGATCAATCGCAAAACCCGCCCAGGTCTGGCTCACCGGCATCAGTTCCAGATTGTTCACGTTGACGTGGGCCGGGGTGTTCATGATCCAGAAGATCGTTTCGGCGATGTCCTGCGGCTGGATCGGCTCTGCGCCTGCATAGGTGGCGTCGTACTTGGCCTGATCGCCGCCAAAACGCACCAGCGAGAACTCGCTTTCGCACAGGCCCGGCTCAAGGTTGGTCACACGGACACCGGTGCCGATCAGGTCGTTGCGCAGGTTCAGCGAGAACTGGCCAACGAACGCCTTGGTGCCGCCATAAACGTTACCGCCCGGATACGGGTAGTTGCCCGCCACCGAACCCAGGTTGACGATGCTCGCGCCACGGCCGTAAGCGATCAGGCGCGAAAGCAGCGTGCGGGTGGTGTAGACCAGGCCTTTGACGTTGGTGTCGATCATGGTGTCCCAGTCGTCCAGGTCGCACTTGGGCGCAGGGTCGATGCCCAGGGCGAGACCTGCGTTGTTGATCAGGCCACGGATCTTCGCGAACTCGGCAGGCAGACCTTCAACAGCCTTCTCAACGGCCTCACGATCGCGTACGTCCAGTGTCAGGGTGTGCACCTTGGTCTGTTTGGACAACTCGGCGCTCAACGCCTGCAGACGCTCTTCACGGCGACCGGTCAACACCAGCGACCAGCCCGCCTCTGCAAAACGGCGTGCACAGGCCTCGCCAAACCCGGAAGTGGCACCGGTAATAAACACGGTAGAAGTCATGTCGTTCTCCTGACTGAGGGTTTCGGCTTAGGGATAAGCTCTGGATTAACGCAACGAATGCGCGTTGCGTGTAGGAAAGTTCTGGAGAATGCCCGCGCAGGCGGCTGTGGATCAAGTCTGCGGGCAACAATCGTCGTACAACCTGATCGCTGTACAAAAAACGTACAACCTAATCAAAGCCTTGTGTCCTGTGGCCTGCACGCAGTTTTGCCCACCTTATCCACAGCCAGACACACAAAATCCGGGGGCAACTCAAAATCACCAAAGCCCCGCCATACGGGGCTTGTGGGCACGTTGAAGTGGATTTTCCCTTGACCGGCTGAAACGTATCTGCAACCAGACAGGCCCCCGACCTGCACAGGCGGACAGGATTCCCTCTGCCAACCCACAGATTGCGCTACCTGCGGAGGTCTTTCCAACGGTTGCACACAGACTTATCCACAGCCTCACCCACCCCGCAAACTGTATAAAAAACCAGCCCTTTCAGCGTTGACAAATGCCCTCAAAATAACGGCCGATATCATTGATCAAATATTGATCACAAGCCTGAAAGCCCCGTAAACAAAGGTCTGTAGCCAACTGCCACCAACTTATTCACAGCCCGCTCCACAGTAAAACTGAACAAGTCAAAACCGTGACAAAACAACCATTTGCAGCGGCTAACTGTCGCGCTTTGGCAGCTCTTCAAAATTGTTTTCCACAATTGGCGTTCTCAGCTGTGGCAGCACGGTTTGCCGACGGTGGCGATTTCAAGGACGCCGCCGCCGGCAAGCCGGACTGCTACAGAAAAAGCGCAAGCCTCACGCTCTTGCTTTGGCTTTTGATCTTCATGCACGCAAGCCCAGACGCCGCAAACCGCGACTTGGGTGCAGGCCGAACGCAGGTGATGTGGAGTGGGCCGAACGGCAGGGATGCCGCGAGAGCCGCCCCCCGCCATGGATGGCGGATGGCGGCGGGCCCACGGAACATCGCCGCAGCTGAGGGAAGCCGACGAAGTCGGGCCAAGCCAGGAGCAAAGACACTTGGTTACTTGGTGTCTTTTCAAGTAACTCGCCGAAGGCGAAACAGGTCTGGCGTTAGCCAGAGCCTTTAAACATCCCCCAAACAACAACGCCCCAGGTGTCTCCACCCAGGGCGCTTGTCATTGCAAAACCAGCAAAAAACTCAATGCCCGCCCAGATAAGCGTTACGCACTTCCTCGTTAGTCAGCAGCTCCTTACCCGTACCCGTCAGACGAATCTCGCCGTTGACCATCACATACGCCCGATCCGACAGCTTCAGCGCGTGGTTCGCGTTCTGCTCCACCAAAAAGATCGTCATCCCCGTCTGCGCCAGCTCGCGCAAGGTCGAGAAAATCTGCTTCACGATGATCGGCGCCAGGCCCAGGCTCGGCTCGTCCAGCAGCAACAGCTTGGGGCGGCTCATCAGGGCGCGGGCGATGGCGAGCATCTGCTGCTCGCCACCGGACATGGTCATCGCCCGCTGATTACGACGCTCTTTGAGGCGCGGAAACAGCTCGAACATGCGCTGCATGTCTTCGCTTGCGTACTTATCCCCAATCGGGATGGTGCCCATCATCAGGTTCTCTTCCACCGACATGTCGGGGAACACACGGCGGCCCTCTGGCGACTGCGCAATGCCGTTGGACGCGATGTAGTGCGACGACTTTTGGGTAATGTCGGTGCCCTGATAAAGGATCTGCCCACTGGCCGCACGGGGCTGGCCGAAGATCGACATCAGCAGCGTGGATTTACCCGCGCCGTTGGAGCCGATCAGGCTGACGGTTTCGCCTTCGTCGATGTGCATCGAGACTTTTTTCAGGGCCTGAATCGGCCCGTAGTACACGTCGATCTCTTTCAGTTCGAGGATCGGCTTACTCATACCAACTCCTCTTCATCAGCACCCAGGTACGCGGCGATCACTTTCGGATCGTTGCGGATCTGCTCCGGCTTGCCCTTGGCGATCACGTTGCCGTGGTCGAGCACGACGATATCGTCGGAAATGCCCATGACCATGCCCATGTCGTGCTCGATCAGCACGATGGTCATGTCGTGATCGTCGCGCAGGTGGCGAATCATGCCGCTCAGCGCTTCGGTTTCCTGTGGGTTGAGGCCTGCGGCCGGTTCGTCCAGGCAGATCACCTGCGGACGGGTGCACATGGCGCGGGCGATTTCCAGACGGCGCTGCTGGCCGTAGGAAAGCTCACCGGCGAGGCGATTGGCGCAGTCCACCAGGTCCACCACTTCGAGCCAGTAGAAGGCCGTGTTCATGGCGTCTTCTTCGGCCTTGCGGTAGCCCTTGGTGTTGAGGATGCCCGCGATCATGTTGCGGTTGACCCACATGTGCTGGGCCACCAGCAGGTTCTCGACGACGGACATTTCCTTGAACAGGCGAATGTTCTGGAAAGTCCGCGCCAGGCCTGCGCGGTTCACCAAGTGAGTGCCGCCGAACATCTTGTAAAACAGACGGCTGCCAAAGCTTTTTGGCGACGCGAAATCGCTGGCGCGAAACTGCTCGCCCAGCAGCTGGATCACGTTGGTCTTCTTGCCCCGCGCGTTCAGCTCGATCTTGCCGCCCGTGGCCTTGTAGAAGCCGGTCAGGCAGTTGAACACGGTGGTCTTGCCCGCGCCGTTAGGGCCGATCAGGGCGAAGATCGAGTTGCGGCGCACCTCAAGGCTGACGTCGCTGAGGGCCTTGATACCGCCGAAGTGCATCATCAGGTTCTCGACGGACAGAACGATTTCGTCGCTCATCACGCGCCCTCCACTTTTGCCAACACGCCTTTGCGTGGTTGTACGCCGGTACGACTGATGCGGATCAGGCCGCGAGGGCGCCAGATCATCATCAGGACCATCAGAACGCCGAACAGCAAGACGCGGTATTCGGCAAAACTACGCAGCATTTCCGGGGCGACGGTGAGCACGAACGCGGCGATCACCACCCCCACGGTTGAGCCCATGCCGCCGAGGACGACGATGGCCAGGATCAGCGCGGATTCGAAAAAGGTGAACGAGGTCGGGTTGACGAAGCCTTGATAGCTGGCGAAAAACACGCCAGCCAAGCCTGCCGTCGACGCACCGATGGTGAACGCCGAGAGCTTGACCAGCACGTGGTTCAGACCCATGGAGCGGCAGGCGATTTCGTCTTCACGCAGGGCTTCCCAGGCGCGGCCGACCGGCATACGGGTCAGGCGATGCTTGATGTACAGCACAGCCAGCACGACGAGGAACAGCACGGCGTAGATGAAGATGAATTTCAGGTCCGGGTTGTATTCAAAACCGAAGTACTCGTGAATCGGAATCCCGCCGTCTTTGGCGCGACGCCCGAATTCCAGGCCGAAGAACGTCGGCGAAGGCACCGGCACACCGTTCGGACCGCCGGTGAACGACAGCCAGTTGTTGAGCACCAGACGAATGATTTCACCGAAGCCCAGGGTCACGATCGCCAGGTAGTCGCCGTGCATGCGCAGCACCGGAAAGCCCAGGATGCAACCGGCGAACGCCGCCGCAATGGCCGCCAGTGGCAACGCCGACCAGAAGCCGAGCCCCAGATATTGATAGCCCAGCGCCAGGCCGTAGGCGCCGATGGCGTAGAACGCCACGTAACCCAGGTCGAGCAGGCCGGCCAGGCCCACCACGATGTTCAGGCCCAGGCCCAGCAACACGTAGATCAGGCCGAGGATGACCACGGTCAGCACGTATTTGTCGGCAAACACCGGGAAGATCACCGCGATCAGGATCATCAGCGGAATGATGAAGCGCAGGCGCGTCTTGTAGCCTGGCGGCAGCACGTGCACGCCGGAGCCCGAGCTTTCGAAGCTTTGCGCGATGGCCAGACCTTTTGGCGTTTGCAGGAGCAGGCTCATGAAGAAGCGACCGACCATCACCACGCCCACCAGCGCGGCAACGCGACCCGGTTGCATGTTGAAGCCGTAGCCGTCCAGCACGATGCCAACGATGGGCCCGAAGACGATCAGCGCCAGCAAGCCGGCAACCACCGCGTCGATCAGGCTTTGTTTGATATCGATGGGTTTGACAGGAGCAGACATGGTTACACCTTCGCCACGAGTGGGCGACCCAGCAGGCCTTGAGGACGGAAGATCAGGATCAATACCAGCAGGCCGAAACTGAACACGTCTTTATAGTCGGAGTTGATCAGACCGGAGAATTGCGACTCGGCAACCCCCAGAATCAATCCACCGAGCATGGCGCCCGGCAGCGAACCGATACCGCCCAGTACCGCTGCGGTGAAGGCCTTGATGCCAATGACGAACCCGGCGAAGAAGTCGAAGGTGCCGTAGTTCAGCGTGATCAGCACACCCGCCAGGGCCGCCATGGCGGCGCCGATGACGAACACGTAGGAGATGATCCGGTCGGTGTTGATGCCCAGGATGGAGGCCATCTTGCGATCCTGTTGGGTCGCGCGGCACATCCGGCCCAGCTTGGTGTACTTGATGATGTAGGTCAGCACAGCCATGCCGATGAAGGCCGCCACCAGGATGAAGATCTTGGTGTAGGTGATCTGTACGAACCCTGAGCCGACGTCGAAGCGCATGGCGCCTTCGAGCAGGGTCGGAACGCCTTGCTGGCGTGGGCCTTGGGCGATCTGCGCGTAGTTCTGCAGGATCAGGGAAATACCGATGGCACTGATCAGCGGTGCCAGACGTGTCGAGTTACGTAGTGGCTTGTAGGCCACGCGCTCGATGACGAAACCGTACACTCCGGTCACCACGATGGTGAAGATCAGCGTGCCGAGAATCAGGAATGGGAACGACTCGATGCCGAAGAAGGAGAGGACGGCCAGGCCGATAGCGGCGAGGTAGGCCGAGATCATGTAAACGTCGCCGTGGGCGAAGTTGATCATGCCGATGATGCCGTAGACCATCGTGTAACCGATGGCGATCAGGCCGTAGACCGAACCGAGGGTCAGGCCGTTGACCATTTGCTGCAGGAAAATACCATCCATCACGCACGCTCACGAACTTGAAAGGCCAACCTGGCGCGCACCGGGTACCTCCTCGTGAGAGGTAGCGGGACGTGCACGATGGCAACAGAAGAAATCCGGCGCTGCGCAAGGCCGCGCCGATTACCGGGTCAGGCCGCTTCGAGGTTCCAAGCCCGCGAAACGGCCGACTCGACTAGGCGCTCAACTCACTTCTGCTTTTCGAGCTGGTGATATTTGCCGTCCTTGTCCCACTGGTAAACCACGTAGTCAGACACCTTCAGGTCGCCTTTGGCGTCCCAGGCTTTCTCGCCCATCACGGTTTTCACAGGGTGGGCTTTGAGGAACTTGGCAGCGTCTTCGCCCTTGTTCGACTTGGCGCCGTCGAAGCCGGCGGCCAGGGCCTGAACCGAAGCGTAGGCGTACAGGGTGTAGCCTTCAGGCTCGTAACCGGCCTTGCGGAACTGATCCACAACGGCCTTGCTGTCTGGCAGCAGGCGCGGGTCGGCGCCGAAGGTCATGTACACGCCGTCGACGTACTGAGCGCCGCCAGCGGTGGTGACCAGCTCGTCGGTAACAACGCCGTCATCGGACATGAACTTGACGTCTTTGAGACCCTGTTCACGCAGCTGACGAACCAGTGGACCGGCTTCCGGGTGCAGGCCGCCGAAGTAGACCACGTCGGCACCGGTGGAGCGGATCTTGGTGACCAGGGCGCTGAAGTCTTTCTCACCGCGGGTCAGGCCTTCTTCCAGCACAGGCTTCACGCCTCGGGCGGTCAGCTGTTTGGCGGTGGCGTCTGCCAAGCCTTTGCCGTAGGTGTCCTTGTCGTTGATGACAGCGACTTTCTTGCCTTTGAGCACGTCGACGATGTAGTCGCCCGCGACCACGCCTTGCTGGTCGTCACGGCCGCACATACGGAACATGGCGCCCAGGCCGCGTTCGGTAACGGTCGGGTTGGTGGAACCTGGGGTGATCGCGATGATGCCGGCTTCGTCATAGACTTCCGAAGCGGGAATGGTCGAGGAGGAGCAGAAGTGACCAACGACACCGGCGACTTTCTCCTGGGACATCTTGTTGGCGACCGCTACGGCCTGCTTCGGCTCGCACGCGTCATCACCCTGGACCAGAACGATCTTTTCTTTCTTTCCTGGGGACGTTTCAACACCGCCTGCAGCGTTGATGGCATCCGCCGCCGCCTGAGCGCCCTTCATGTACTGCAAACCGAACGAGGCGTTAGCGCCGGTCATCGGGCCTGCAACGCCGATCTTGATGTCAGCCTGCGCAAAAGTAGCCGCACCCATTGCAGTAGCGACTGCGAGTGCCAGAAAGCCTTTCCTGTAAAACGTCTGCGACATGAGTTGGTGCTCCTAGGTTTTTTAATTAGCACTGCGACCACAGAGATGCTCTGAGCAAGGGGCGTGCCATCGGTTTTTTATTCTGAAAAAAGTCGTCGTTTTGTTGTTATTCGACTGATTCGGCCCCTTTTTCACTGGGCGTGCAACCGTCTAAACCGCGCAAGGTGCAACCCTGCGACTTATAAAGAGCAACCCTCCCGAATAAATTGCGCAACCCCGCCAACCTGACCTGTACAACCCTGTTGTAACAACCTGCGTCACCGAACTGCACACCGTCGGTGCGGGGCCGCTACGGGACGCACCATTTCAGGTTAGTGGATGCGCGACAAAGCGTGGATTCATGACCGATATTTCGCCTCAGATCACAACTCTGAGGCATTGCCCGGCATGGTATAGCGAAAAGCCAGCTTCATATAAAGAGCTGCGCAAACCAATGGCCGAGAGCGGCTGCATCGGCGTGAACGGAATCGGCAGCACGCTGGCGTTACCGCTGCACAGGTAATCGGCAAACGCCTTGCCCACCACCGTGCCGGTCGTGTTGCCGCGCCCGTTGTAGCCAGTCACCGCGACCAGTCCTGGTGCAGGCTCGAACATGCGCAGCAGATGATCGGGCGTAAAGGCGATGCAACCGGTCCAGGTGCACTCCCACTCGACCTTCTTCAGGTACGGGAAATAGTGCTGCTGCACGCGATCGGCCCAGGCCTTGAGGAACCAGGCCGGCTTCTGATTGCCATTGCCCAGACTGCCCAGCAACAGGCGCCCGTCGGCGTCGCGACGGATGCTGCTCAGCACCTGACGGGTGTCCCACGAACCCTGGCCGCCAGGCAGGATCTGCTGCGCGGCCTCCTCGGTGAGCGGCGCGGAAGCGACCTGATAGTAATAACCGGGGAAGAAACTGCGGCGCAGCTCGGTCCATTCGCCTTCGGTGTAGGCGTTGGAGGCGATGACCACCTGATCGGCGATGACCGTGCCGTTTTCAGTGATCACGCACCAGCGCTGGCCCTGACGTTCAAGGCGTTTGACGGGGGAATGATCGAAACGCTGCCCCCCCAGCGACGTGACCGCAGCGGCGAGGCCACTGGTGTACGCCATGGGGTTGATGGTGCCTGCACGATGGTCGAGCAACGCAGAGGTGATTTCTTTGGTGCCGGTGGCGTCCTGACAGGCCTTGCCGGTCAGCAATTCGATGGGGGCGCCACGGCGTTTCCATTGTTCTTCGCGGCTGCGCAGGTCCAGCTCGCCCTTGGCGTTATGCGCCATGTGCAGCGTGCCTTTGCGCGTGGCCTGGCAGTCGATGCCGTAATTCTCGATCAGGCTGAAGACCAGCGAAGGCGCGTTGCCGAGCATGGTGTTGAGCTGGCTGCCGACTTTCTCGCCGAAACCGGCTTCAATCTCGTCGGGTGGAATCCACAGCCCGGCGTTGACCAATCCTACGTTACGCCCGGAACCGCCCTGCCCCGTGCGATGGGCTTCAACGATGGCGACCTTCTTGCCCTGTTCGAGCAAATGAATCGCCGCCGACAACCCGGTAATGCCTGCGCCGATCACGCACACATCGACCGTCACTTCACCCTTCAACGCCGGCGCCTCAGGCCTCTGCGGCGTCAGCGTTTCCCACAGACATTCTTCGCGTAGCGGCATCGCAAAACCTCGGAAAGAGACATAGCCAACCCAATTGCTACACCGCATACCCGTAGGAGCGCGCTCCTACAATGGAACGGCGCTTACCTTACGGCATCAATCAAACGTAATCCCCTGCGCCAGCGGCAGCTCGCGGGAGTAGTTCACGGTTGCGGTCTGGCGACGCATGTAGCCTTTCCACGAATCCGAACCGGACTCACGGCCGCCACCGGTTTCTTTCTCGCCGCCGAACGCGCCGCCGATCTCTGCACCACTCGGGCCAATGTTGACGTTGGCGATGCCGCAGTCGCTGCCCAAGGACGAGATGAACTGCTCGGCTTCACGCACGTCGGTGGTGAAGATGCACGACGACAGGCCTTGTGGCACATCGTTGTTCAGGCGCACGGCCTCGCTGAATTCGTCGTAACCGACCACGTACAGAATCGGCGCGAAAGTCTCGCTGCGCACCACGTCGCTCTGCTCCGGCATCTCGACGATGGCAGGTGAGACGTAGAATGCATGAGGGAATTTGTCGGCCAGTTGGCGCTTGCCGCCGAACACCTTGCCGCCTTCGCTCAGGGCCTGCTCCAGCGCTTGCTGCATGTTTTCGAAGCTTTGCTTGTCGATCAGCGGGCCGACCAGGTTGCCTTCCAGCGGATGGCCGATGCGCACTTTGGCGTAGGCCGCTTTCAGGCGCTCGACGAATTCGGCCTTGACCGAATTGTGCGCGATCAGGCGACGCAGGGTGGTGCAACGCTGGCCGGCAGTGCCGACGGCGCTGAACAGCACGGCGCGAACGGCCAGGTCGAGGTCAGCGCTCGGGGTCAGGATCATGGCGTTGTTGCCGCCCAGTTCCATGATGCTGCGGGCGAAACGGGCAGCGATCTTCGGCGCCACTTCGCGACCCATGCGGGTGCTGCCGGTGGCGCTGATCAGGGCAACGCGCTCGTCGTCCACCAGTGCTTCACCGGCGTCGCGACCACCGATCACGCACTGCGCGAGGTACTGCGGTGCGTCAGCGAATTCTGCGGCGACGCGGTCAAACAGCGCCTGGCAAGCCAGCGCAGTGAGCGGGGTCTTTTCTGACGGTTTCCAGATCACCGAGTTACCGCAGACCAGCGCCAGCGCAGTGTTCCACGACCAGACCGCGACCGGGAAGTTGAACGCGCTGATCACGCCCACGACGCCCAGCGGGTGCCAGGTTTCCCGCATGTGGTGGCCAGGACGCTCGGAGGCGATGGTCAGGCCGTAGATCTGACGGGACAAACCGACCGCGAAGTCGCAGATATCGATCATTTCCTGTACTTCACCCAAGCCTTCCTGAGTGATCTTGCCCGCTTCCCAGGAGACCAGCTCGCCGAGGTCAGCCTTGTGCTTGCGCAGGGCTTCACCGAACAGTCGCACGAGCTCGCCACGACGCGGGGCAGGCACTTTGCGCCAGGCTTCAAACGCGTGCTCGGCGCGGGTGATGCGCTGCTCGACTTGGGCTGCGCCTTCCCAGCTCACCGAGGCGACCTGGCTGCCATCGATCGGCGTATGAACAGGCTTGTCGCCCTTCTGGTAAAGAGCAGGGTCGACACCGAGGCGGGTAAGCAGGTCGTTGAGCATGATTTCTCCTGAGTTCTGGTGAATCGTAAACACGAAAGCGGAATGCTGGACTGAGGCCAAGCATTGAGTGATAGCGTCAGCCTTTAGTAATAGCTGGACTGAAGCCCGCCAACAAACGACGATTAAGCGAGATATCATTCCGTTTTTTCATGCTGATGCCGAGCACGCCTGAATATGCTGAACAGACGCCATCTGCCGTCCATCACCGCGCTGCAATGTTTTGAAGCGGTGACTCGCCACCTGAGTTTCACCCGCGCCGCCGAGGAGCTGAACCTGACCCAAAGTGCGGTCAGCAAACAGGTCGCGCAGCTTGAAGAACTGGTGCAACACTTGCTGTTCAGACGCGTGCGCCGTCGTCTGCAACTGACGCCCGCCGGGGCGTTGTACCTGGCGGAGGTCCGAAAAGTCCTCACGCAGATGGAGATGTCGACGCATTTCCTGCGTTCCTACGGCGGAGAGACTGAAGTCCTGCGCGTCTCCACGCCTTCGACCTTCGGCGCGCGCTGGCTGGTCCCACGCCTGAAAGGCTGGCGTCTGCGTCATCCGCACATTCATCTGGATCTGGTGAACGAGCAGGAAAGCGACGACCTGGCCCAGAGCCGCTGCGACATGTCGTTCTATTTCGGCCAGGGCGCGCGTCCCGGCGCAGAAAGCGTGAGGTTGTTTGGCGAAGAACTGGTGCCGGTCTGCTCACCGGGCAGCCTGCCTGATAAACCCTTTACCGATCCGACCCAGCTGGCTGATCTGGTCCTGCTGCAAAACGCCCATCGTCCGCAGGGCTGGCACGAGTGGTTCGAAAGCCAGGGCTACCAGACCGAACACAGCTACCACGGCCCGCGCTTCGAGACGTTCTACATGTGCATTCGGGCAGCGCAGGTGGGTTGCGGCGTGGCGCTGTTGCCGAGGTTTCTGGTGGACGAGGAGCTGGCCGACGGCAAGCTGGTCATTCCCTGGCCTCATGCGTTGCCCAGCCACGACGCCTATTACCTGGCCTACCCGGAACACGCAGCAGAAGTGCCGAAGATCCGGGTATTCGTGGAATGGATGCTGGAGCAGCTGGATCAGCCGACGCCTCAGTGAAGGTTCAAAATCACCCCTCCAATTGAAAGGCCGCGCTATCCGCCGCTGAAACATTTCTGCCCCAACCCCACAACGACTGGCATTATGTCGCTCATCGTCAATAACAAACCGGACGTAGTGGCATGGAGCCAATACCAGGCGCTACCGCAAGGTTGTATGCGACACCCACTTGATTTCATGGGCCGCAAATGTGGCGGCCTCTGCTGGCTGGAGCGACACAATGAGTGAGAGCGCTTTCGCAGATCGCATCGTTCAGAACCTGCTCGATACCGACCTCTACAAGCTGAGCATGATGCAGGCTGTGCTGCACAACTACCCCAACGTCGACGTTGAATGGGAGTTCCGCTGCCGCAACAGCGAAGACCTGCGGCCGTACCTGATGGAAATCCGCCATCAGATCGAGCAGCTGTGTGACCTGTCCCTGAGCGTTGAGGAAACCGGTTTTCTCGAACGCATCAGCTTCATGAAGCCTGATTTTCTGCGCTTCCTCGGCCTGTTCCGCTTCAACCTGCGCTACGTGCAGATCAGCATCGAAAACGACGAGTTGTGCATTCGCCTGTCAGGCCCTTGGCTGCACGTGATCCTCTTCGAAGTGCCAATCCTGGCCATCGTCAGCGAAGTGCGAAACCGCTACCGCACCCCCGAAACACTGCTCGTTCAAGCCCGCGATCAGCTGTATCGCAAGTTCGACTGGCTGACCTCCACGGCCACGCCGGACGAGCTGGCGGAGTTGAAAGTCGCCGATTTCGGCACCCGTCGGCGCTTCTCGTATGCCGTGCAGGAAGACGTGGTCTCGGTCCTGAAAAAGGACTTTCCCGGCCAGTTCGTTGGCACCAGCAACGTGCACCTGGCGCGCAAATTCGACCTCAAACCCCTCGGCACCATGGCCCATGAATGGATCATGGCGCACCAGCAACTGGGCCCTCGGCTGATCGACAGCCAGATCGCCGCCCTCGATTGCTGGGTCCGCGAATACCGCGGCCTGCTGGGCATCGCGCTGACCGACTGCATCACCACCGATGCCTTCCTCAACGATTTCGACCTGTTCTTCGCCAAGCTCTTCGACGGCCTGCGCCATGACTCGGGCGACCCTGTGCAGTGGGCCGAAAAATGCATCCTGCATTACCAGAAGCTGGGCATCGACCCGATGAGCAAGACGCTGGTGTTCTCCGATGGCCTGAACCTGCCCAAGGCGCTGGAAATATTCCGGGCCCTGCGCGGTCGGATCAACGTCAGCTTCGGCATCGGCACCAACCTCACCGCCGACGTGCCGGGGGTGCAGCCGATGAGCATCGTGCTGAAAATGACCGCCTGCGCCGGCCAGCCTGTCGCGAAGATTTCCGACGAGCCTGGCAAGACCCAGTGCAAGGACCCGGAATTCGTGTCCTACCTGCGTCACGTATTCAAGGTGCCAGCCTGACTCGAGCACCGCTTACACCCTTTTTTCATGCCTCTTTTTCTTCTTCATAAGGAGTCAATCATGCAAGCCGTACAGCTCGAGATCGCCAAGGAGCTCAAGGTTCAGGCCCCCTTCGCCAACCAGGGCGAGCTTGAAACCGAGGTCGCGCGCCGAATCCAGTTCATCAAGGACTGCCTGCAGAACGCCCGCATGAAGGTGCTGGTGCTGGGCATCAGCGGCGGCGTCGACTCGCTCACCGCAGGCCTGATGGCCCAGCGCGCCGTGCGCGAACTGCGCGAAAGCACCGGCGACAACGCCTACCAGTTCATCGCCGTGCGCCTGCCGTATCACATCCAGCACGACGAACACGAAGCCACCGCCTCGGTGGATTTCATCGCCCCGGACGAGCGCCACACCGTGGACATCGCGCCGTCGGTCAAGGCGCTGGTCGAGCAGGTGAAAGCCTTCGAAGGCCAGACCGATGCGGCGGTGGATTTCGTCAAAGGCAACGTCAAGGCGCGCACGCGCATGGTCGCGCAGTACACCATCGCCGGTGTTCGAGGCGGTCTGGTGATCGGTACTGACCATGCGGCGGAAGCGGTGATGGGCTTCTTCACCAAGTTCGGCGACGGCGCCTGCGACCTCGCGCCGCTGAGCGGTCTGGTGAAGAATCAGGTCCGCGCGATTGCTCGCAGCTTTGGTGCGCCAGAGAATCTGGTCGAGAAAATTCCGACTGCTGACCTCGAAGACCTGGTGCCGGGCAAACCCGACGAAGCCTCCCACGGCGTGACCTACGCCGAGATCGACGCCTTCCTGCATGGCCAGCCGCTGCGTCAGGAAGCGTTCGACATCATCGTCAACACGTACCGCAAGACCCAGCACAAGCGCGATCTGCCTTACGCGCCTTAAAAGCAGCGTCCAGTGGGCAAGCTTCAAGCGGCAAGACGTGCAAGGCTTCAATCTTGTGGCTTGCCGCTTATAGCTCGCAGCAGAGTCGCAGCGCAGCATTCGAAAACGGAATGAACCCGTCGTTTTTTTTCGCTTGTCCCCCCAGGCCATCGAGGCTTACATAGCATCCTGACTTTCTCGCTCAGAGACGCTACCCATGACCACTTTCCAAGGCCTGTTCTCCCTCGTTGCCTCAACCGTCGGCCAGCCTGCTGCAGACTGGCTCAAACACCGCGTGGATGTCCCACAAGCGCTGCAGGATTTCTCCTGGTCGGACGATGCGGTTCATCGCGTGTGGCTGGCCGAAGCTCTGAACCTTTGCCTGTTCCACAAGCTGGTGGAAGCGGTGCCCGATGGCCTGCGTTATGTCGATGAGCAGTTTGAAAGCGGGCGCAAGGTGGTGTTCGATCACGGCGCGATTCGTACGGTCGACTGGATTGAAAATGGCGAGCTGCCACGGGGCCGTCTGGCGTTCTCGCGCCTGCTGGAGCCGCTGGGTTTCACTGATGTGCGTACCTACCCGCTGACCAAACTGAACATGACCGGCTGGGGTTATCGGCAGATGGACCTGCCCGAAGACATCGCGCAGTTCTTCGTCTCCGAGCTGCATCCGGGGCGTCTGAGCCAGGCGTTCCAGAGCGCTGTCAGCCGCGTCGTGGCGTCGAGCCGTGATCCGCTGAGCGCTGAAGACCTGAGCATCCTCAAGCGCCTGCAAACCACCCGTCATTGCAGCCTCGAAGAAGCCACGCGGCTGCTGCCGGGCCTGTACCGCGCCTTTGGTCGCCAGCATGGCGTGGTACAGGAAGCCGACTACCGCCAGCTGCTCAGCGAGAGCGCCGAAATGGCGTGGATTTCAACGGAGGGCAACAGCTTCAACCACCTGACCGACCGGGTCGAAAACCTGGAAGCCACGGTTCAAGAGCAGATTCGCCGCGAACGGCCGATGAAGGACAGCATCGAGGTGTCGGGCTCGGGCCGCGTGATGCAGACGGCCTACAAGGCCTGCACCGTGAGCCGCGAGTTGCTGGACGCCAATGGTGTGGCCAGGGCGCATCAGGTGCCGGGGTCGTTCGTGGAGTTCATTCAGCGCAAGATCGATCCGGACTCCGGTAGGCTCGATCTGAATTTCGACAGCAGCAATGCCCAGGGCATTTTCAAGATGACGGCGTCTTGAGGGTATAGCGCAATACCTGTGGGAGCCGGCTTGCTGGCGAAAGCGTCATTTCAGCGATATAGATACCAACTGACACAACGCTTCGCCAGCAAGCCGGCTCCCACAAAAGCGCGCTTACTTCAGCGTAACCGTGCCTTTCATCATGCTGATGTGCCCCGGGAACGAGCAGAAGAAACCGTATTTCTCTGCCGGGTCCAGCTTGGAGACGTCGATTGTCAGGGAGTCGGTCTCGCCCGCGCCAATGATCTTGGTGTGAGCGATGACCCGCGCGTCGCCTTCTTTGAGGTATTGCTTGTCGATGCCGGCGCTCAGGCCGTCGGTGGCGATCGGCTGCATGTCAGCCTCTTTACTGATCACCAGGTTATGTCCCATCACATTCTTCGGCAGGCTGCCGGAGTGCGTCAGCTTGACGGTGAATTCCTTGCAGCTCTTGTCGATCTCAATGGCCTTTGTGTTGAACGACATCTGATCGGTGGAATCCACCACGACCGAACATTCAGCGGCCAACAGGTGCCCGCTGGCCAAAGTCAGCAGGGATGCAGCAACAAGCTTGCGAATCATGTTTGAGTCTCCTGAATGGGGTTGCTCTTGTTTTTTGTATACAAAGAGTGCCTTAACTTTAAACAATTTATCAACCACAGATTATGAAACCTGTCTGGGTGGCGTCTATCAGGGCCATCGAGACAATCAAGCAGCGGACGCTACAGTGACCTCCTAAGATGCGCTTGTCACCCCTCAATCAGGACGATCGCCATGCAACTGAACAGCCTTTTTCGCAGCTTGCTCGCGGCCTATGCCTGCGGCGCCAGCGGCAGCTACGACAGCGCCACCCAGGATTACAGCCCCTATCAACGCGCAGCCGCCCACGCCTGACGCGGGAAAACGCGTCAGGGGTTTGTGCTTAAGAAACGAACGGGCGGGAAAAAATACAGGCCGATTCACTCGGCCAGCGGCATGACCGTCACGCTGACTTCCGGGTCATGGTTGCCGCCGCCGAGGATTACCCCACGCAGCGGTGAGACATCGGAAAAGTCGCGCCCCCACGCCAGACTGATGTGCTCCAGCGCAGGCTGAATGTTGTTGGTGGGATCGAAATCCACCCAGCCCAACGTCGGACAGAACACCGAGACCCAGGCATGGGAAGCGTCGGCGCCGATCAGACGCGGCTGCCCGGGGGGTGGCTGAGTCAGCAGGTAGCCGCTGACGTAACGCGCCGCCAGCCCGCGTGAGCGCAGGCAGGCGAGCATGAGATGCGCGAAGTCCTGACAGACCCCCCGACGCCTTTCCAGCACTTCGACAAGGGGCGTCGCCACCTGCGTCGCTTCGCCGTCGAAGGTGAATTCGTCGAAGATCTTTTCCATCAGCGCCTGCGCGCACAGCAGCAGCGGCCGCCCAAGCGGGAAACACGCTGTCGAGAATTCCACAAACGACTGCTTCAGGTGCACATAAGGCGACTCGAAGCGATAACGGCAAGCGTCGAGAATGTCCGGCGACATCTTCGAGGCGCTGTAGGTCAGCGTGCTGCGAGCGACATCCCACGGCACCGATTGGGTGAAATCCAGCGCCGGGCGTTCCAGCACTTCGATGCGCAGCCGCGCGTTGACCTGCAACTCATCATGAGGCCGCTCGAACGCCAGGCGGGTCAGCGGATTGCCGAACACGTCCAGCTCGTCGCGGCGCGTGGTCGGCGCCGGGCTGATCTCCAGCGCCTGCTCAAGGCAACGCTGCCACGGGCTGTGACGCGGCCACAGGTGTGCCAGCTGCTGCGCCAGGGACACCGGGCTGTCGTACTTGTAGTGGGTATCGTGAAGAATCTGGTAATGGGCGCTGTTCATCAGACGGACACCGTACGCTGGCTGACATCATCGACATGGGCGAAGTGACGCAGGGAAAGCCGGTCAGACACTTGACCACTGAGATCGCCAATGCTTTGCAACAGATCTGCCAAGCCGTGCAACGCCGCCTTGACGCTGGCTTCGCCGAACAGGCCATTCTCCAGACACCCCAAGTCGAAGGTCGCCAAACGCTGAGTCAGCACAGCGAGGCCTCTTTCGTGGGCCACGCCGAAATCGTCGTTCAAACGCTTCACCGAGCGGTTTACCAGCTTGAGCTGGAACAGCACGGCGTGGGGGTTCTGGGCATCGAGTAGGAGCAGGTCCAGCACCGGGATCAACTGCGGCAGCGCCAGATAACGCGAGCGGTAGGTGATGCTGCTGTTGCCCAGCTCCAGCAGCCAGTCCAGCGCGTCCTGATCGAACACCGCATCGCTGCGCAGGAAGGCCGCAAGGCTGGTGCTGAGAAATTGCAGACGCTCGATGCGCCGGCCGATCATCAAAAAGCGCCAGCCCTCGTCGCGGGTCATGTCGTCCAGCGCAAAGCCGGACAACGCCGCCAGAGACATCACCAGACGGTTGAGGAAGTCCAGCAACTCGCCGAAGTCCGGCGTGTCGGTGTCCAAGCTCGCCGCTTCGCGCTGCAATTCCACCAACGCCTGCCAGTTCTCCCGGGACAACTTGCCGCGCACCTGTGAGGCCGCCCACTGCAGGCGCTGCAGGTTGGAACGCAGGCTGAACGGCCAGTCTTCGCCGAGCAAAGCGGCGAGCAGTCGATCGTGCAGCTCGCTCGGCTCGTCCTCGTCTTCTCGCGGGACCAGATTCAGGCGCTCGCCCAGCTCGACCGCGGCCTGTAGCGCCAGCGGGTCATCGCCATCGACATAGCGCGCCAGCATGATGCGCAGCAGCCGCGCGCTGTCGTCGCAACGCTCGCAGTAACGGCCGAACCAGAACAGGTTTTCCACCACCCGCGACGGCAAATACGGGTCGCGACGAATCAGGTCATGCACACCCAGCGAATGGCGGCCCTTCCAGGGCTCGCTGCCCAGTGTGCGCTCGCCGAGAATCCAGGTATCCTTGCTGGCCCCGCCGCGCTGCATCGACACCACATCGGCATCGGCATCGGCGGCCACGCGGGTCAGGCCGCCGGGCAGGACGCGATAGCCATCGGCCGTGGCCACGGCATACACGCGCATGCCGATGGCACGAGGCTGAAGCTGCGACTCGGTGCCCTGCCAGACCGGCGCGTGAGACAACTGCGCCAGCTCCTGAGCGACATACGCATAGGGCCGCGCCTGCATGCGCGCAGCCAGGGCCTGGCGTTGTTCCTCGTTGAGATCGCGACCGAACACCGGGGCGAAGCTCTGGGACGGGAACGCCGGCTTGATCAGCAGCTCGGGCATCTTTTCCAGCGCCTGCGCCAGCACCGGCGGCTCGCCGCACCACCAGGTGGCGATGGACGGCAGGATCAGCTCTTCGCCGAACAGGAACTCGTTGATCTTCGGCAGGAAGCCCAACAACCCTGGCGATTCCAGCACGCCGCTGCCCAAGGCATTGGCGACCAGCACGCGGCCCTGACGCACAGCTTCAAGCAGGCCAGGGACGCCGAGCGCCGAATCGGTGCGCAGCTCCAACGGGTCGCAGAAATCGTCGTCCAGACGCCGCATGATCGCGTGCACCCGGCGCAGGCCGCTGAGGGTTTTCAGGTAGACCGTGGCGTCGCGCACGGTGAGGTCGCTGCCTTCCACCAGCGGGTAGCCCAGTTGGCCCGCCAGATATAAATGCTCGAAATAGCTTTCGTTGAAGCGCCCCGGCGTCAGCAGCACCACCAGCGGCGCTTCGTGGCTGCTCGGCGCCTGGCGGGCGAGGGTTTCCTGCAGCGAGCGGAAGAAACCGGACAGGTGCTGCACTTCCAGATCGCGATACAGCTCGGGGAACGCTCGGGACACGATCAGGCGGTTTTCCAGGGCGTAACCTGCGCCCGACGGCGCTTGAGTGCGGTCCGCCGTGACCCACCAGCGGCCATCAGGGGTGCGCGCCAAATCCACCGCGTAAACATGCAGAAAAGTGCCTTCCGGCGGCGTCACCCCTTGGCAGGGCCAGAGAAAATTGTTGTGCCCGAACACCAGCTCGGCAGGCAGCAGCCCTTCGGCAATCAGCTTTTGCGGGCCATAAAGGTCGGCCAGCACGGCGTTGAGCAGCCGGGCCCGTTGCGCGATGCCTGCAGCCAACTGCTGCCATTCGTCCACCGGAATCAAGTGCGGCAGCAGGTCCAGTTCCCACGGGCGATCCGCGCCCTTGGGGTCGGCATAAACGTTGTAGGTGACGCCGTTTTCCTGAATCTGCCGGGCCAGCAGCGCCTGACGCTGAATCAACTGAGCAGGGGTGCTGCGTTGCAGCTGCTCGTAGAAGCGCAGCCAATGCGGCCGAACGGCGCCGCTGGCGTCGAGCATCTCGTGATAAGTGCCCGCAGAAAGCGGGTATCGGTCAAGCAGGTCGGGCATGGAAGGCTCGGCAGACAACTAAAGGAGTCAGATTAGTGCAGACAAAGTGACACGTAGTGGCTCGCTTCCCTGCGGCCGCTCTCTGAGCCGGATCGCCGGTCTTGGCAGACAGGCGATCCGTGCGGGCCGTTTTATCGATGCAGACGCAGATCCAGCGTCATGGGCAGTTCATCATTGAGGGTCAGTGCAGGGACCGCCAGTTTGCCCGGGCTGTGGCCGATGCGGAAAAACCGCGACAGACGCCGGCTTTCGGCTTCGTTGGCGTTCACCGGCAGGGTTTCGTAATTGCGCCCCCCAGGATGCGCGACATGATACTCGCAGCCGCCCAGCGAGCGCTGCATCCAGGTGTCGAGGATGTCGAAAACCAGCGGCGCATGCACAGGAATTGTCGGCTGCAAGGCATTGAACGGCTGCCAGGCGCGATAACGCACGCCCGCGACGAACTCGCCAATGCGCCCGGTCGGGCGCAACGGCACCGGCACGCCGTTGCAGGTGAGCATGTAGCGCTGCGGCGGCAGGCCGGTGACCTTGAGCTGCAAACGCTCCAGCGACGAGTCCACGTAACGCACCGCGCCACCGGTCGCCCCCTCCTCGCCCAGCACGTGCCAGGGTTCGAGGGCCTGACGCAGTTCCAGCTCGATGCCGCTGACCGCGTAATCGCCCACCTTCGGGAAACGAAACTCCAGATGCGCCGCGAACCACTCGGCGCGCAGCGGGTAACCGGCGGCGTTGAGTTCGACGATGACGTCGGCAAAGTCCTGCTCGATGAAGTGCGGCAGCATGAAGCGGTCATGCAACTCGGTGCCCCAACGCGCCAGCTTGGCCGGTGCATAAGGCTCACGCCAGAATCGCGCGACCAGCGCCCGAAGCAGCAGTTGCTGCGCCAGGCTCATGCGCGCATGGGGCGGCATCTCGAAGGCACGCAGCTCCAGCAGGCCCAGTCGCCCTGTCGCACCATCGGGCGAATACAGTTTGTCGATGCAGAATTCGGCGCGGTGGGTGTTGCCCGTCACGTCGATCAGCAGGTTGCGCAGCAGCCGGTCGACCAGCCACGGCGGGCATTCTTCACCCGGCGCGGGCATTTGCGAGAAGGCGATTTCCAGCTCGTAGAGCGAGTCGTTGCGCGCTTCGTCCACGCGCGGCGCCTGTGAAGTCGGGCCGATGAACAGGCCGGAAAACAGGTACGACAGCGACGGGTGGTTGTGCCAGTAACTCAGCAGGCTGCGCAGCAGATCGGGCCTGCGCAGGAACGGCGAATCCCCAGGCGTCGCGCCGCCGAGAACAAAATGGTTGCCGCCGCCGGTGCCGGTGTGGCGCCCGTCGATCATGAATTTTTCGGTGGTCAGCCGGGTCAGACGCGCCTGTTCGTAAAGGAACTCGGTGCGCTCGACCAGCTCATCCCAACTGGAGGAAGGCTGCACGTTGACCTCGATCACGCCCGGGTCCGGCGTGATGCGGAAGTTGGCCAGACGCGGATCGCTCGGCGGCTCGTAGCCTTCCAGCAATACCGGGCAATGCAGCTCCTCGGCGGTGGCCTCAATGGCCGCGACCAGTTCCAGATAGGCTTCCAGCGACTGCAGCGGGGGCATGAACAGGTACAGGCGGCCGCCACGGGCCTCAGCGCTCAACGCGGTACGGGTGAGCCAGTCCGCCGATTCATCGATCTTCGGTGGGCGCTCGGCATCGAGGTTTTGCTGTTCGCTCAGGCTGCCGAGTTTGCCCTCGATGTCTGCGCGATTCGGTAGATCAGCAAAATCCTGGTTGAAGTCGGTCGGGTGGATATAGGGGTATTCCGCGGCCTTGACCCAAGGCTGCGAGGCCAGCGGCAGGCGATAGCCCAGCGGCGAATCCCCCGGCACCAGTCGGCAATGCTCGTCGCGCAGGTACCAGCGCCCGCTCTGCCAATGCTCATCAGCAGCGGTGCGCGCCAGCGGCAGGACGTGACCGATGACCTTGTCCAGCCCTTGGGAGAACACCTTGCTCAGGCGCTTGCGCTCAAGCTCGTCGCCCAGGCGCGAGTCTTCGGCGCTGACGTTCTGCGGCAAGGCGTTTTCACGCCACAGGTAATAGAAATTGTCTTCGTAGGCCGGGAAAACATAGCGTGCCGGCAGTTTCAGGCGCTCGGCGACGCTACGCAGGAAGCGCCCGGCGGTCTCGCTGTCGGTGCCGTAATCTTGGTTTTCGTCGGCGATCAGCGCGTTGTTGCGCCACACCGGCTCGCCGTCGCGACGCCAGAAGCAGTTCAGCGACCAGCGCGGTAGCTGCTCGCCGGGGTACCACTTGCCCTGCCCGAAATGCACGATGCCCTGCGGCGCGTAATGCTTGCGCATGCGCTGAAACAGCTCGGCGGACAGCACGCGTTTTTTCGGGCCCAGCGCTGCGGTGTTCCACTCGCTGCCGTCGCGATCGTCGATGGACACAAACGTTGGCTCGCCGCCCATGGTCAGGCGCACATCTTCGGCGATCAGGTCGGCATCTATCTGCCGACCGAGGGCCTGAATCTCCAGCCATTGCGCTTCGGTGTACGGCTTGGTGACGCGCGGCGCCTCCCAGATGCGCTCCACCGACATCTCGTGACTGAACTCGGTTTCGCAGGGCTCGACCAGACCGCTGATTGGCGCTGCCGAAGAAGGATCAGGGCTGCAGGCCAAGGGAATGTGCCCCTCCCCGGCGAACAACCCGGAGGTGGCGTCCAGACCGACCCAGCCCGCACCCGGCAGGTAAACCTCGCACCAGGCGTGCAGGTCGGTGAAGTCCACGTCGGTGCCCGACGGCCCGTCCAGCGCTTCGACGTCGGCCTTGAGCTGAATCAGGTAACCGGAGACAAACCGTGCTGCCAGCCCCAGATGACGCAGCAACTGCACCAGCAGCCACGCCGAATCCCGACACGAGCCCGAGGCGCTGTCCAGCGTGAACTCAGGCGTCTGGATGCCCGGTTCCATGCGGATCAGGTAATTGATGTCGTTGGCCAGACGCTGGTTGAGGTTGACCAGAAAGTCGATGGCCGGCACCGGCGTGCGGTCGATGCTGTCCAGATACGCCTGAAATCTCGGCGTCAGCGGCAGCTTTTCCAGGTAGGGCTGCAGCTCGTGGTGCTCTTCACGGGCGTAGGTGAAGGGGATCTTTTCAGCGTACGGCTCAAGGAAAAAGTCGAAGGGGTTGAACACCGCCATCTCGGCGACCAGGTCCACCTCGATGCGCAGCTCGTCGGTCTTCTCGGGGAACACCAGACGCGCCAGGTAATTACCCTGCGGGTCCTGCTGCCAGTTGATGAAATGGTTTTCAGGCGCCACTTTCAGCGAATAGGACAACACGCGCGTGCGGCTGTGGGCCGCCGGGCGCAAGCGCACGATCTGCGGCCCGAGCTCGACCGCTCGTTCGTAGCGGTAATGCGTGACGTGGTGCAAGGCAATGTGAATCGACACGGCGTGCCTCCTGCGAGCCTGGACGGTAGAGCAACTGCGCAAGACTTATGCCATGAGGGCAAGTCCGGCGCCTTCGGCGTTGATGGTGCCCGCTCAGCTAAGCACAGCACCAAAATCGCGCCAGCTTCGGCGGATGGTGCAAGGGTCGCACGGAAATGAGGCGGGTGGGGTTATTTGCGTCTCACGTCCTTCAGCCGGTGTCGGATCTGACACCCACAGCCGCTTTTTGACGAGCCAACTGTAGGACGTTTTCCATTCTTCTGTATGACTGGTCTGATTGTGCGTTCGACGTCTTGTCCCCGATGCCGCAGTGAGAAAAGGTGCGCGTCGACAATTCGTCGAGCACTGGTTTTCAGGGAGCGGTAATGGCAATCGATATGTTTTTGAAGCTGGGCGATATCAAGGGTGAATCCAGAGACAGCGCCCACGCCGAGGAGATCGACATTCAGACGATGCAGTGGGGCATGTCGCAATCAGGCTCGATGCATCAGGGCGGCGGCGGTGGCGCGGGCAAGGTCAGCATGCAGAACCTGAGCCTGAACAAGGCGTTGGACAAGTCTTCGCCCAACCTGATGATGGCCTGCTCCAGCGGCAAGCATTACCCGGAGGCGACCCTCACCGTGCGCAAGGCCGGTGGCACCGCACCGGTGGAGTACATGATCATCACCCTCAAGGAAGTGATGATCGCGTCCTACCAGACGGACGCTGGCAGCCACGATGAAACCCTGCGCGAAACCGTCGAGCTCAATTTCGGCAAGGTCGAAGTCAGCTACCAGCCGCAAAAGGCGGACGGCAGCAAGGATGGCGGGCCGGTCAAGTACGGCTGGAACATCCGCGAAAACGTGAAGATGTAAAACGCAGAACGCCAGCTCACACGCTGGCGTTCCTGTCATCGCTTGGCGACAAGCGCCTGCACACGACCCTGTGAGTCAATAAACAAGTACCGCTGCGAGCGCCAGGGATTCTGCTTCGCTCGTTGCTCCTTTTTTTGGCAAGGAGCCACGCGGCATGCTATCCACACCCAGTTCCAGTTCAAGTTCCCCCCATTGGCCATCTTTTGATGACTGGGCGGACGCCACGCTGATCGACCTGCGACACCTGCTCACGCAACTGGACATCCAACACGAAGCCGGGGCACTGGATCTGGACTCGCCTGCCTGGTCAGTCGCAACGCCAGGCAGTGCTGAACTGCGCGATGCCACCCCAGTGACCCTGCGAACCCTCATGGCAGCCCACCGATTGCCACTGCCTGCCCAGGTCGCAGAACTGGCGGACGCTATCGATAGCATCAGATTGGCCATCGAAGGGCTACTTCGTCATTTCTGCCGCAGCGCAACCCATGTGGAGCAACTGCTGTCGGCTGAAGATACCGCCTTGCTCAAGGAAGTCGTCCGCGCATTCCGGGACGCCGAAACACCGACTCTGTTCGAACAACTGGCGGGGTCGATACTTGACCCGTGGAGCCCGACCCTGCTGCGGCAGTATCCCTTCTCGGCCAGCCTGGTGGTCTTTCAAGGTGCAAAGGCGGCAGAGCTGAGTCAGCAGTTGTTGAAAGCCTTGGGCTGGTACGGCGCGCATCCATTGGAGTACAGCAGCCCCATCACGACCGCGCTGCTGCTTGAGAAGGCCTGCGCACTGGATATGGATCCCAATGCCGATCTGAAAGGATTCGATCTGCATGTCGACGTCTATCAAGGCAAGAGCTACGGACAGATCAACGACGCTATTGAAGCGCATCTTGGGCCATACCGTTTCGCCTCACTGCGATCAGGCTGGCTAGCGGCTCACTACCCTATAGGGCTGAAAAACACCGGCGTGCCTCCAGCGCTGGCATTCAAGACCAGTGCCACCTGGGTGCGTCTGCAGCATGGACTGCTTCTGGCCGAGGCAAGGCAGTCCGGCGCCTCACCGCAATTGTCCTTTCAGGAACTGCTCGACTATCCCGCCAAGACGCTGCAAGAGCGCTCGGTGGCGCTCGAAAAACTGACAGCTGCGTGCATGACGCCGCCCCTGATCGACTGGGCACAGGCCAACGGATACTTGCCCGACCCTGTCGAAACCGGCTACACGCTCGAGCAGATCGATGAGGCGATGCAGTGCTTTATCGACCAGGAAGAGAAGCTCGCCAAAGCGGTTGATCAGCTCTGCACGCCTCCGGTGCAGCGATTGGACATGGCCCGTCAGGCCCTGGCTGAGAATGGAATCGACGAGAAGCGAATCTACATCAACCGAAGCGGGTACTCCGATGCGTTTCTGTACGCCAACCGGGAAGCCATCTTCGGCAGGCGAGAATCCTGGGGAGGCACCGGGTATCACGCGATTGACCTCCTCGCGACGGGCAGGCTCAAGGCCGGCAGCAATGACTGGATGCCGCCGTGGATCAGGGGGCATGACGGCCATTTTCATCCCGTCTTCCTCTCGGACGGCAACCTTCCGGACATTCCTGCCCAATTCAACAGCGCCTTCGATCAGTGGTGGATAAACTCGATGCAGGCCCTGGACACGCTGGTCACGGGCTTGATTCGTGATTTGCCGATCGACGAGCGTCGGGCCATCGAACAGGGTCTGGTGACCCTCTACACGCTACGTAGCGGCAACCGCCTCAATGGCAGTGTCTCTCCCGGCAACGGCAATTTTGTCCATACGCCCGCCCACGACGATGACCGGGTCGCGCGAAGGGGGTTCGTGCTACACAGCCGCCATCATGATCAGCATTTTTTCCATGAGATATTTCCCTACGCAGGTCTGATTCGTCGTCATGACGAAACACCGCTGCTGATCGAGGCGAGCAGCCATCTGCAGTTGATGGAGCTGCCCTTCGACTGGAATGCCTACTCGACAGGCACCCCGCTGAACATCAATGCCAGCAGCCGGGTGATCTTTCATCACCTCAAGCAATACCGCCACGCGCCCAAGCACCTGGATACACGCAGCGCATTGATAGCAAGTGACATCAAGCGTCAGTTCGCGTTGGGGACCAAGACCCGTATCCGCGCGCAGTGCTGGGGGAAAACCCGGTTTGACGAACCCGATCCACTGCTGCCGTTCCTGAAAACCTGGATCATTCCCCTGTGGGGGCCGGTCGAGGACCTGATCGAACTGAACGAACAACGCGGAAAAACGGGTCAAAAGGTCCTTGCCTCGTTCAGCGTGCTAGCCGATGTGCTGTCCCTTGTGTTCCCGATAGCCAAGGTCTGTGGGCTGACCGCCCGCTTCGCCGGCAAAGCCACCACGCTGGGACTGCGTGCCGCCTTGCCTCAACTGCGCAAAACCACCCGGGCGGTCATGACCGGTGTATACGAAACGCTCAATCCCCTGGCAGGCACCTACGACCTGCTGCGGCTCGTCAAAAACATCGTCGTCTCGAGCGGAAAAAAAGGCGTCACACTCGCTTGTAAAGCCATGGAGCACCTCAACAACCCTGGCGTCAGCCTGAGCAGGCGCATCCCCCCACCCATTCTGGACGCTCAAGGAGCAGCACTCAAAAGACGCCCGTCCCCCGCGCACGCCCTCGCACAGGTGGACGAACAACCGGACATGATGATTTTCAAGGACCATCATCAACGGCCCGACAGGCCCAGCTGCTATCTGATCGACGCTCAGACATCGCTGCCCTATGGCCCGGTGCTCAAAGCCAAAACGGCCCAGAACAGGCTGACCTTGAGCTATCCCGCGTCCATACTAGTCATTCACATCGATGATGCAGCGGCGGTCCCCCATCTTGATCCGCTAACGCCCACGCGAATGATTCGGCAAGGCTTCGACACCCTTCTCGACACAGGCGGGGTACTTTATGAGCTGAAAAAAGAGACGCAGCAGACCGTCCTGCGCAAGCGCGGCCCCGTGGCGGACGACAACGCGCTGCAGCTGGTACGCACCGCGCCTTGTCGATTGGCCCGCGGCGTCAACACAAACGTGTGCTCAGCCGATACCGTGCGTAATGTCGGATACAGCGACGTGCCCCTCTCGACAAGCCAGGGGCGGGAGCCCGTGGCCTGGTTCTGCGACCTGCACATCCAGGTTGCAAGTGACAAACAGTACGTCCATGGCCGGCGTGTTTGGGAAATCGTCTCGGGGAAAGCCCAACAGCGGACCAAGAACAAGCTGTCGCTCTCACGCTACAAAAGCGAACTTTCAGCCAGCGTCCTGGGCGGCAACGATCTGTTCAAGCGCATCAGAATCACAGGCGGGCTCATCGAAGGCATCAGCGACAGCCGCGAAATTTCGGCAGTGGTCGCCACCTACAAAAGCAACGGCCTCAAGGAGATTGTGACGCAGGCGGACGACAAGGTGTTCTACAGCGCCCGCTATGTGGACGGGCAGGCCGACATCATCTTCAAGCGCATCAGCCCTGCCGAGGGCTTCGACGCAAACCCTGTCAGCGACGCAGACTACCTGGCCCTGATTTACCTTGGCACCTTCGATGCCAATGCCTACATCAGAAAGCTTTCGGTCGACACCATCAGCGCCGACCTGGCAAAACTTCAGAAAATCATCGATGACGGCGGTGCACCCGATATCCATAGCATGATCAACGGGCCGTTCGAGATGGGTACCACAGCCCCGGAGGCCGCACTGTTCTGTTTGTACGCGCGCAAGGCCGTTACCCTCCAGCCACGCGTCGCACAAGGGGTGTGGCAAACGCTATCCGAACAGGTGAGTGTCCAGACACGTACCGAGATTGCCGACCAGCTCAACAGGTTGCACAACAGTGCCGATATGTTCAACGCCAGCTCGCTGCTTTTACCTGCGACAACACGACTGATAGAGCCCGAAGGCAAGAACCTGGCTTTTCTCAAGATCACGTCCAAAGACCCTGCCAATCACCCGCCTAAGGTGTATTACGCGGTATCGGGTTACCAACAGCTGTCCACGGACATGCCTTTGGCCAGACAGGTCGCATCGGGTGAGGCACCCTCAGGGTGGCAGTATGTTTCGGGTCGGGCGATTGCCCCGGACAACACGCACTACATCAACGCCCGCCAGTCCAGGCCTGCCGCGGGGAGCGCTGCGGACCTCGAAGAGGTGGTTTTCCTGCCAGATCTGTCAAAACCAGGCGCCACCATGGGCAATCATCGTCTGCTTGACAGTGAACACATGATTCTCAACACACTGATCAAAGAGCACGTTGACTGGACGAAGGTCGAATCCGTCCAGCTGTTTTCCAGTCGGCCCACATGCCCATCGTGCACGCTGGCCCTTAACGAGCTGAAAAACAAGCTGCCAGATGGACGCTTCGCCGTGTTTGAAGGCGCTCGTTAACAACCAGATGAAAAGCGCCCACACTCAGCGGGCGCTTTTCTGATCAGCGCGGGAATACTGGCTGGCGGGACGGTTTCTTGCCGCCCTTCCCGCCCTTGGCTGCGTCGGCACGGTCCTTGGCCGCCTGCTTGTTGCGTGCAGCAGCAGCGGCCTTGGCTTCTTCGCGCTTGTCCCACGGCTTGCTGCCATCGCTGCCACGCTGCGGCAGGCCGGTGTGCTGGGTGAGGATCTTGGTTGTCTTGGCGACCTTGTGGCTGCCAGCCGGCGTCGAGTTCTTGCGACGGGCGCTCTGGTAGCTGTCGGTTTCCGGCTGATGCAGCGGGATCAACTGGTGCTTGCCTGGCCCGATCAGGTCCGAACGGCCCATACGCTCCAGCGCTTCACGCAGCATCGGCCAGCCTTTCGGGTCGTGATAGCGCAAGAAGGCCTTGTGCAGACGGCGCTGCTCCTCGCTCTTGACGATGGTGACCGAATCGCTCTTGTAAGTGACCTTGCGCAGCGGGTTCTTGCCCGAGTGGTACATGGCGGTGGCACTCGCCATTGGCGACGGGTAGAACGCCTGAACCTGATCGGCGCGGAAACCGTTGCCCTTGAGCCACAGCGCCAGGTTCATCATGTCTTCATCGGTGGTGCCCGGGTGGGCGGCGATAAAGTACGGAATCAGGTACTGCTCCTTGCCCGCTTCCTTCGAGTACTTCTCGAACATGCGCTTGAACTTGTCATAGCTGCCGATGCCCGGCTTCATCATCTGGTTGAGCGGACCTTCCTCGGTGTGCTCCGGGGCGATCTTCAGATAACCACCCACGTGGTGGGTCACCAGCTCCTTCACATATTCCGGCGACTCGACGGCCAGGTCGTAACGCAGGCCGGAAGCGATCAGAATCTTCTTCACACCCGGCAGTTCACGGGCGCTGCGGTACAGCTGAATCAGCGCCGAGTGGTCGGTGTTCAGGTTAGGGCAGATGCCAGGGAACACGCAGGACGGCTTGCGGCATGCGGATTCGATTTCCGGGCTCTTGCAGGCGATGCGGTACATGTTCGCAGTCGGGCCGCCGAGGTCGGAAATGACGCCGGTGAAGCCAGGCACCTTGTCGCGAATCTCTTCGATCTCACGGATGATCGATTCGTGGGAGCGGTTCTGGATGATGCGGCCTTCGTGCTCGGTGATCGAGCAGAACGTACAGCCACCGAAGCAGCCACGCATGATGTTCACCGAAAAACGGATCATGTCGTAGGCCGGGATCTTTTCCTTGCCGTACGCAGGGTGTGGAATACGTGCGTAAGGCATGCCGAACACGTAGTCCATTTCTTCGGTGGTCATCGGAATCGGTGGCGGGTTGAACCAGACGTCGACTTCGCCATGCTTCTGAACCAGCGCGCGAGCGTTACCCGGATTGGTTTCCAGGTGCAGCACGCGGTTGGCGTGGGCATACAGAACGGGGTCGTTGCGCACTTTTTCCATCGACGGCAAGCGGATGACCGTCTTGTCGCGGGTCATGCGCGGGCTCGCCAGGATCTGCACGACCTTGGCTTCGTTCGGGTCTTCAACCTCGCCCTTTTCCTGCTCGATGGCGCAGGCCTGGGTGTCCTGGGTGTTGACGTACGGGTTGATGATCTTGTCGACCTTGCCCGGCCGGTCGATGCGCGTGGAATCGACTTCGTACCAGCCTTCAGGCGTGTCGCGACGAATGAACGCGGTGCCGCGCACGTCGGTGATGTTCTCGATCTTTTCGCCGTACGACAGACGATTGGCGACTTCGACAATGGCCCGCTCGGCGTTGCCGTACAGCAGGATGTCGGCGCTGGCGTCGATCAGGATCGAGTTGCGGACCTTGTCCTGCCAGTAGTCGTAATGCGCGATGCGGCGCAGCGAAGCCTCGATGCCGCCAAGGATGATCGGTACATGCTTGTAGGCCTCTTTGCAGCGCTGGCTGTAGACCAGACTGGCGCGGTCCGGACGCTTGCCCGCCATGCCGCCTGGGGTGTAGGCGTCATCGGAGCGGATTTTCTTGTCGGCGGTGTAGCGATTGATCATCGAGTCCATGTTGCCGGCCGCGACACCGAAAAACAGGTTCGGCTCGCCAAGCTTCATGAAGTCGTCTTTGTTGCGCCAGTCCGGCTGGGCAATGATCCCGACGCGGAAGCCTTGCGACTCCAGCAGCCGGCCGATGATCGCCATGCCAAACGAGGGGTGGTCGACATACGCATCACCGGTGACGATGATGATGTCGCAGGAATCCCAGCCAAGCTGATCCATTTCTTCCCGGCTCATGGGCAGGAAAGGCGCTGGCCCGAAACATTCGGCCCAGTACTTCGGATAGTCAAATAACGGCTTGGCTGCTTGCATGTCGATGACCAGTGTTCGTAATCGGGGAGGCGAGTTTCTTGTGGAAATTCGCGGGCGCGGAGAATAGCACAAATTTTGATCAAATCCGACGGCGCAGGTCGGATTTGCGATCAGCAAACCCTAGACCGCTCCATCACTCATCATCGTCAAAGTTGTAACTACCCGGCGCCAGGTTCTCGAAGCGCGTGTACTTACCGATGAACGCCAGCCGCACAAAGCCGATCGGGCCGTTCCGTTGTTTACCGATGATGATTTCAGCGATGCCTTTGTGTTCGGTTTCCGGGTGATACACCTCGTCCCGATACACGAACATGATCACGTCGGCGTCCTGCTCGATCGCTCCGGATTCCCGCAAGTCGGAGTTCACCGGGCGCTTGTTCGGGCGTTGTTCCAGGGAGCGGTTGAGCTGGGACAGGGCCACCACCGGGCAGTTGAATTCCTTGGCCAGCGCTTTCAGGGAACGGGAGATCTCGGAAATCTCGTTGGTGCGGTTATCACCGCTGGAGCCCGGAATCTGCATCAGCTGCAGGTAGTCGATCATGATCAGGCCGACCTCACCGTGCTCACGCACCACACGGCGAGTCCGCGCACGCATCTCCGACGGGCTGATGCCGGCGGTGTCGTCGATGAACAGCTTGCGATCATTGAGCAGATTGACCGCCGAGGTCAGGCGCGGCCAGTCGTCATCATCCAGCTGACCGGAACGCACCTTGGTCTGGTCGATGCGCCCAAGCGATGACAACATACGCATCATCAGCGATTCGCCTGGCATCTCCAGCGAGAAAACCAGCGTGACCTTGTCGCTGCGTAGCACGGCGTTTTCCACCAGGTTCATCGCAAAGGTGGTTTTACCCATCGACGGACGACCCGCCACGATGATCAGGTCGGCTGGCTGCAGACCGCTGGTCTTCTCGTCCAGGTCGGTATAACCGGTGGACAGACCGGTGATCCCCTCACCGAGGTTAAACAAGGTGTCGATACGGTCGATGGCCTTGGTCAGCAGGTCGTTGACGCCCACCGGTCCGCCGGTCTTGGGACGCGCTTCGGCGATCTGGAAGATCTGCCGTTCGGCTTCGTCGAGAATCTCTTCAGCGGTACGGCCCTCAGGGTTGAACGCACTGTCGGCGATTTCGGTACTGATACCTATCAGCTGGCGCAGCGTGGCGCGCTGACGAACGATCTGAGCGTACGCCTTGATGTTCGCGACCGAGGGGATGTTCTTGGCCAGCTCCGACAGGTAACCCAGGCCGCCGACCTGCGAAGTCTGACCTTCCTTGTCCAGCTGCTCGGCCAGGGTGACGACGTCGATGGGCAGGTTCTGGTCGGCCAGCTTGGCAATGGCCCGAAAGATCAGGCGGTGGTCATGACGATAGAAATCGCCGTCCGACACCTGATCCAGCACGCGTTCCCAGGCGTTGTTGTCCAGCATCAGACCACCGAGCACGGCCTGTTCGGCCTCGATGGAATGCGGCGGCACCTTCAGGGCAGCGGTTTGCAGATCGTATTGCTCGGGAGCGGAAATATCGTTCATGGCCACACGGAATCAGGAGTCAGGAATGAGGGATCAGGAGTTGATCAACAATACCTAGAAATGACAAAGGGCACGACCTGTTAAACAGGAACGCGCCCTTTGATGACCGACTGACGAACAGGTCGCCAGCCAGTCGGACTTCAGCACCAAGGCGCCGAAATCAAGCAGCTTACGCAGCCACCACGACAACGCGGACGGTCGCTTCAACGTCGCTGTGCAGGTGCACGGCAACGTCGTACTCGCCGACGTTACGGATGGTGCCGTTCGGCAGACGAACTTCAGCTTTGGCCACTTCAACGCCAGAGGCGGTCAGTGCGTCAGCGATGTCGTGAGTACCGATCGAACCGAACAGCTTGCCTTCGTCACCGGCGGTGGCAGTGATGGTCACTTCCAGTTCGCCCAGTTGAGCAGCGCGAGCTTCAGCCGAAGCTTTCTTCTCGGCAGCTGCTTTTTCCAGCTCGGCACGACGCTCTTCGAAAGCAGCCAGGTTGGCAGCGGTCGCAGCGGTGGCTTTGCCGAAAGGCAGCAGGTAGTTACGGCCGTAACCAGCCTTAACGTTTACTTTGTCGCCCAGGTTGCCCAGGTTGGCGATTTTTTCCAGCAGGATCAGTTCCATTTGGTAATAACCTCTTAACTTTAACCTTCACCGTTCGCAGAACCGTCATCGGCATCTTTCGATGCCATGCGGCCGCGAAAATCAATCAGGCTGTCGACAATGGCAAACACCACCAGCAACGGATAAATCAGCTGCATGAACAGCACCAACGTGACGTACAACCCCACCACCCAGAACCGTGTCAGGTGCTTTGCAGCGACCAGACCGTGAATCAGAGCCAGCCCCGCGAACACCAGCGGCACGCTGCACAAAGGTGTCAACATCGCCAGCTGCGGGCCGAAATTCGGCGCAACCAACATGCACACCAGCAGCACCAGCATCGGTGCCCGCGGGAGCCTCAGGCTGCGAAATTCGCGCCCGAAACCGCCCGGGTTATACAACAACGCCTGCCAGTACCGCCCAAGGATCAGGCATACCACGCTGACGATCTGCAACACCGCTGCAATCAGGCCGTTAAGGACCGGTGTAATCAGTGCTCCCAGACGCGCTCGCTCTTCTACCGACATCTGTTGGTAGACATCACCGAAGACGTGGGGGAGGAGTTTCTGCAACTCCCCCGCCATGGCTTCGATGGGCTCGCGGAAAACCGCCCCCAGGATCACGCCATACAACAATCCAAGTCCCACGCTGACCAGCAGCACGCGGACCCAGGACTCGCTGGCGCGCAACAGCGCTGCCAACCCCCATGACCCCAGCAACACCATCAGGGTGCGAGGATCACCGAAATACCACCAGGCAAAAGCTGGTAGCAGAGCCCAGGCGAGGACGCCCGTGGCGTCGCTCAACCCGCGCCGCAGGAGCACAAGGCAACCTGCAGCAGCACTCAACCAGAACAACAGCGGCAATGCCGCACATCCAGCCACTACCAGAGTGGCCTGCACGCGACCGCGCATGATGAAGTCAGCCATGGCGCGCATGCGATCTATCCCTTACTGCGTTTGTCGACTAAACCTGGTCTCAGCGGCCGTGGCTGTCGGTGTAGGCCAGCAGGGCCAGGAAGCGGGCGCGCTTGATAGCGGTAGCCAGCTGACGCTGATAACGAGCTTTGGTACCAGTAATGCGGCTAGGAACGATCTTGCCGGTTTCAGATACGTAGGCTTTCAGGGTGTTGAGATCTTTGTAGTCGATCTCTTTAACGTTTTCTGCGGTGAAACGGCAGAACTTACGACGACGGAAGAAACGTGCCATGTAATTGGCTCCTTAAAAGGTCCGTGGATTACTCGTCAGCGTTATCGCTGTTGTCGCTGTCATCACTGTCAACGCCTTCGGCGTCGGAGTGCTCAGGACGGTCGCGACGCTCACGGCGCTCACTGCGGTTTTCTTCAGCCTTGAGCATCTCGGACTGGCCAGTAACGGCTTCGTCGCGACGGATGACCAGGTTACGGATCACGGCATCGTTGTAACGGAAGTTGTCTTCCAGCTCGGCCAGAGCCTTGCCAGTGCAC